>Ga0316197_10000127_pt1 | contig 56369 bp, 52 predicted proteins | sample OudBiesiAoxic_MG_FD_204939 | JGI IMG/M metagenome (GOLD analysis project Ga0316197, IMG submission 204939) | Coastal sediment microbial communities from Oude Bieten Haven, Netherlands - site A oxic | ecosystem: Environmental > Aquatic > Marine > Coastal > Sediment | place: Netherlands... | reverse complement strand
GAACTAATTCAGCAATCTCTCTTTTAAATTCATTATCATATTTTGCCATTATGCATACACCTTCCTTTTAAATATATTATATATTTACGAATGGAAAGTGTCTACTAAAAGAGTATAACACCAGGTAGCCTAATCCAACTAACAAATCCTCAAACATCTCTTCAACCTCCAACTTAATTTTTTTAACCAAGTAAATATTATACCTTGACGAACTCTTCATTTTAAATATTAAAACATCATATAAATAATGAAAAAATTGATGTAAATAATGAAAAAACTAAGATTAAAATAATTATAAAAAAAGTTAAGTTTAACGCTTTGAAAAAACTTAATGAATCAAGAAAACTTCCAAAAGGAATTATAACAAAATTAAATATTAATTTTACAGTACCAAATATAATTTTCCAAAATATAGGTGTTGACTTTTTTTTAAACTTTTCTTCGGATTTATTATCTGAGGTGTACTTTTGAACAGAAGTTTTGTTCGCTTTAGGTAAATAATTTGATGTATTCATTTTTTTATCATATTCATTTTTTTTTACCGGATCTTTTAGTACGGCATACGCTTCATTTATTTTTTGAATTTCTTTAGTTGTATTTTTACTGTTAGTAGTTACATCAGGGTGATGTGTTTTACACTTGTTTTTATAAGCTTTTTTTATTTCTTTTAAACTTGCTTTAGGATCAACACCTAAAATTAAATAATAGTTCATGCATCCTCCTTTTTGAAAAAGTTTAAAGATTCATTTTAAAAAAAATTATTATTTCTAAAAAAATTTCTAAGAAGTCCAGTAAAAAAAATCTTGATTTGAGCACTTCTTACAATTACAGCAGCAACAGGTGCATTTTTTTCTTAACTTAATATTTTGGACTTTAATAAATTATGCAATTATTTAATTTTTAAATTAAAAAATACAATTTCTACACGGTTTAAAGCCAATATTTTCTAAGAATTCTTTTGAAAATGATAAATTAGGATTGTATTCTAAGTGATATAATTTTTCTAATACAGGAGTTAGTTTTTTTTTTAAATTGTGTATTTCTTTTAAACATTCATAATTCTCTTTTATATGATATTTATACACGTCTTCTTTTTCATATATATAAGCTATATAACTATTTTGAGCAATTTCTATACCTTTAGAGTTCTTTGGTATTTTTTCACATATTTCATCAAAAATTCTAATTACTTCTTTTTTTAAATTTTTTTTACTAACTTTTATATTTTCTGTATCTGCAACACCTGAATTTTCTTCATGAATTTCATTAGGAAACTTAAGATCTTCTCCAAACCTTGCTATCTGTTTTTTTACAAACAAATCAAAATTCTTCGATAATAATTTTGAATTTTGAGCAAGCCATTTTTCATATTCTATTTTGTTTATATTTAACTCCTCTAAATTTTCAGGTAAATAGATTGCATCAAGGTCATTACTTAAAAATTCACAAAAATAGTCTTCATGAAAAGCTGGTAGGGTTCCATTTAGAATATTTTTATTAGTAGTCATCTTAAAGTCAGTCTCTATTTTATTAGATTGTAAAAAGTCTTTACATTCTTTAAGGAGATTTATTAAGATTAAAAATCTTTTCTGTTCATTTTCATTATAAATTTTTTTTATGTTTTCATTTAAAATGTTATCAAGATTATTATATTTGTACTTATATTTAAATTTATAAAGAATATGTTTAAAATTTGCTTTAGTGATATATACCATTACATCTTCACTCCCTTTTAATTTTTTATATTTCTTTCTATAAAATATAAAAAGAATTTCTTTGCCTTTGTATCCTATGGATTCTATAGAAATAATTTTTTTAACTCTGTTTGAGATCTATGTTCCAGGCAGAGATTAATTGATTCTGGTGTAAAATTTACTATAATTATTTATTATTCAATGCCTCTTTAGAAAAAAAGAATGCTAAAAATGCATTTGTAGAAAAGACACCCTTATGAAAGGCCATAGACTGACCTGTGATGCCAGTATATGGTTTTGTAACATTTTGTAGCACCCCTGCGTCTTTAAAAAGATGTATAGATATACCAACCCACATACCAGCAATCATAAGGTCTTCATTAGTTTCTACAAAATCGATTATTTTTATTAAGAATTTTCCTAAGTGTCCAAACTCCAGAAGTTCATCCCTGTATTCACTGGATACTCCCACAATAAATCTGGTAGCTACCTCTATAGAAAGAGGTAGTAATATAGAATGACTGAAGATATTTCTATGATTTCCTATTCCGAATTTTAGATCTGTGTCAGGTAGTCCTCCTTCAAAGTCTCTTCCACCACCACCAACAGACATGAATAAGAAAAATACCAATGCATCATGGATTACGTTTAATTTATCTTTAGTATTTAGAGCTTTATATTCGAGATAAACTCTTCGAGTGTATTTCTTTTTATTCAGAGCATATCTTCTTAATCTCACTGGTACCTCAGTAAGATACTCATCATTCCTAATAAAATCATTTCCTTCAGACATAATAAATTTTACTAATCTAAAGATTCCTGTGACTATTGTTTTAAATAAAGATTTCAAAGCTTTTTTCTTGGAGATAGCAGTTGTTTTTACAGCCTGAGATAATGAATTCTTAAATATAGCTGTAAGTCTTTGAGTATCGACATTTTTAAATAGTATAGATATATCATTCTTAAGTGCTTCAGTATACATAATTTAATCACCTCCTTATTTAAATTTACAAATTTATATAAAAACTCTTAAATTTTCAATACTACAATGATCTGTTTTTGTCGTAAATAATACTTTAACTTTAATATTCACTTTTTTTTATTTAATCCTTTAATTGTTGTAACAGAGTTACTCCTAGGGCATACTCTATATAAGAACCTATAATCCATTAAAATATATAAAGGAAGTGGAAAATCTGTTTTTAAATTACAAATATTAATATGGGTAAACTCATTTACAAATTTTTTTACACCTATGTTATTCAAAACTGCAAGAATTATTAAATTCTTTGAGAGCAAAAGAGTGGGTAGTTGAACCAATCTTTTTTTTAAAAGAAAAAAATTGTACTAGCATTATATAAATATACTGTAAATTTGAAATATAGAAGAAGGAGGAGGAGTAAGATGAGTGAATGGTTGATGGCAATGGCTTTTGGTTTTGTAATGATGATTTGTAAGAGTCCAATAATTAGAAAAGGTTTTATGAAAACCATGAATAGAAAGAGAAATGTTGTCCTCACTAGAGAAGCAATGAAAAATCGTAAAGAAGCCACTTTAATGAGATGGGTATACGTACCATTTGTAGTCGTATTTATAATATTATTGTTATTAGATTAAAAAGGAGGTAAATTGTATAATGAATTTAGTTATGGTGCAATAATTTCATTATTTCATACATTATTTTAATGACTTTTAACACTTTAGATTCCGCATCTCTAGACTCCTTTATTTGTAAGGGATTATTAAAAAAAATTGTATCTAAATAAATTAGTACATAGTTAGTAAATCAATAAATAATTCCTTGTACATTTATTTAATACTATTTCAATTTTTGTTTGTAGTCCTGCTCTTTTTATTGGGTTTGAGACTGTCCGAGGCAATTTAAATAATTTGAATTCCCCCAACCCCAACAACCCCAGTAAGTGACGTGCAATTTAATCGTTATTATATTTACTTTAATTACTTCCATTAATTCTTATAGATATCTTATAAAAAATATTCTTAACAGGCGAAAAATATATTGTCCAAGAACTTGACGTAATACCATATTATAATTTCCTAGATAACTAGATAATATAAAAAATTATATAGTTTTTTTAAAAAATAATTTTATTAAAAAAGAACTTTTAGTGACTTCGTAGTTTTAAAATAAAAAATAACCTCTACTCATTTTGTACACCTTTAACCTTAAAGAACTTTTAGGGACTTTTTTTTAGTTTTATCGTTAAATAATCAAATATAAAAGAACTCTTAGAGCGTACCAAAGGTGTTGACAAAGGCGAAAAGTTATTATATCATAGTGGAGTAATCGAAGAATTGGCAAAGATTTTAGAAGGGGGGAAATTGGTGAAAGTAAATAAAGTAGTAGTAAAAAAAGCTTTAAATTAAAAAGAGCAAAGTTAAGTCACTTTGCTCTTAGTCTCTAGATGTTATTGACATCTAATGTGGTTTATGGCTTGCTTGAGTTGGTAGCTCAAAAGCCTATTACCTGTTGGTAGCAGGTAACTGTTTTGTTTAGGAGTCTTATCTCCCAATTACTAGTTTAGTTTAACATATTTACTAAACATTTTATAGAGAAAGACTCCTTTTTTTAAGGAGGTTAAAGTTGGAAAAGTATAAGCAACCAAATAAAAGAGAAAAAAGGCTTGTTCAGAGTATGAAATTAACAATGGAATTATTAACAAAAATAATTTATAGTTTAAATTCTATAGCTAAGTCTCTCCAAATAACAAGTAAAGAAAGAAATGATATTATTACAAGCAAGAGAGTTAAATTAGAAAGGAACCTTTATGAGGCTAAAGCTTTTCTATTAAATCTTTTTTTTAAGGTAAAAGAAATGCATGTCTTTGAAACGGGGATGGAATTTCTATACTATCCTGTATCACCTTATACAGGTTTTCATATACCATGCTCTAATACAAAAAAATATAACGTTTTAAAGCGATTTAGGGTTAATAGAGATAAAACGCCAAAGTTAAAAGCATTACCTATTTTAGATATAGAGTTTTGTCTTTGGGTTGCTAAGTTAGGAAATAAATTAACACTTATTAGATAATACAAGGAGGTATTATGAAGTATATTGTAATTAAAGACCAGAGTGAAATAGAACATTTTTACAATCAAATAGAGAATATAGGAGAGGATTCTATTGATAAATTACTTTTACAACAACTAAAACAATTAAATAAGAAGTTTATTCTACTTAAAGATGATTACTTTTCAGTAAGCTATCCTAAAACTATTTATGATTGTTTCGTTGAACTGTTCTATAAAAGAAGAAAGAGGGGTGAATTAACAAAAGAAGAAGAAGAAGAAGAAGAAGTATTAGCAAAGAATATTTCAAAACTACATGTGGATGAAAATTTTAAAACTACAGATGAATTTATCAATGCTAATAAAAACATAGAAGGATTTTGGAAAGAACTTATAGATACTGAACTGTATTATTTTACTGCAAAAAAAATGAGTAATAATGGAAACCTTAAAAAACTTATCTCAAATGTCTTTGAAAATAATGAAGGTAAAAAGAGTTCATTTTTCAAAAAGTTCTATAGTGATAAAGGGTTAACTGATGAAAGATCAACACTTGTTTCTTTATCAAATAGAGGTTATAAATTCTTTATAAAGTATGATCTTTTAGATTTGATTTCTGAAAATGAAGAATATCTTTTAAAGGAGTATCATACAACATACTTAGATTTTTTTATTGAAGAAAAAATTGAATCAGCCATATATTCAAATTCCTCTTTCATGAAAAATGTAGACAAAGAAGAAGTATGCCTAGCCAATATTTCAAAGCTCAAAAAATATGGATTTAAAACGAGGTTTGAACATTTATCTAAAGAATTAGAAGCCAATAAAACTGATATTTTTTCTTCATTACTAGATATTTATTCTCAAGAAACATACGAGTCTGGAACCTTTCTGAATTTATATAAGTTAATTTTTTGTGCCATGATGCCTTCTAATGATAAATATTTGAAAAGTATTTTTTGCCGACTTAACGAAAAAAAGATAGATATCTTTAATAAAGAAATAATTATTGAAGAGCCTTTTAGAGGAATTAAGACTGTTGCTGAAAACTTTCTTTGTGGTTTTGCAGCTAAGGAATCTAATGATGTAAATAAATCCTTTCAAAATTTAGAGAAGTATTTAGATGGTAAAACAACATTTTCAAGTGAAGGTCTATCTTATCTTATTGAAAAAACATCTATACTTTCTATAAAATTTATAAAAAAATATGGGAGTAACGAAGAATTGGAAAAGGCTTTTTTAAACAATTTCTCAAAGAAGAAATGGAGCTTTTTATTGGAAGATATTTTTCTTTCAAATACAGATGATAGAAAAATATTAGAAATAGGTCTAACTTTCTTTAAAAGAGGACTATTAAGAGATCCAATTTTTATTAACAATAACTATGAAACCATTTATCATGACCTTACTTATTACAGAGAGTATCTTGTTGAGAATGATGTTAAAAGGGAAGCTAGCTATGAATTTGATTTGTTATTTTGTAAACACTTAATATCTTTAGAGAACAAAACTCTTTTGAAGGCTTTACGATTTATAGATTACAATGGAAAAACTCTTCTACACAATATAGCTATAAATCAGGATGTTAATTTTTTAAAAAAATTATTAAATAATATAAAAGATAGAAAATATTCAAAGTTAGAGCAAACCTTTAACCTAAAAGATTACTATTCAAAATTTTTCTATGAATATCTTAAAGACAAAGATAACATTATTGCTATTAAAAAACTTTTAGGCATTAAAATTGATGATGAAGATAAGAAAAAACAAAGAGGAAATTATGAATTCTTATTTTCTACTTCTTTATTTGATACTATATTTAATTTTTTGAATATAGAAAGCAAAGAAATAATAAAACATACACCTCTAATGACTCTTAATAACCTTAATATTTCAAAAGTAATGGATGAAGAGTTAAAAGCTATAGATTCTTCTGGTTTTCTAGAAAAAAATGCTATTAATTTAAAAAGTATTATGAAATTTACAGATAATGTAGATGATTCTTCAGAAAGGGCTCTGAGAAAACATTTAAATAATATACTTGGAAATGAAGCTTATAAAATTCTAAATGTTGTTCAAAGGTTAGGTTATAGCATTATAAAAAATAATTCAAAGTCTGAAGATATTATCAATATTTTTTCTAAATTAAATAATGACAGATATCTTACTAAAATTGTTAGTGTTGTTGTAAATACAATTTTTCCAGTTGTATCAAAAAATATTTATTTTGATAGTGAATTCAAAGCTTATAAGATTAAAAGTGATGAGAATTCTGAAGGTATTAATTTCATAAAAAAAGAAGATATTATTAATACCTTCACCAAGCTGATTTATATTAATACGGATAATATAAGGAACGATGGGTTTATTACTTTAAACAATTTTTCCGACCGTGGAAGTGAAATGATACTTAATAAAAAAGAAGAAGATTTATTAAACTTACTGAGTGAAATAAGCAAGATTTTTTATGGCGAAGATATAGTTAAGCTTCTTAAAGACCTAAAGAAAATAATCATCAACGATACTAAGTTATACGAATATGAAAATAAATATCGAAATGAAAAAATTATTTTGAAAAATTTAGAGAAAAATATGGAAATCGACTATAACTTAAAAACGGCCACTTTAAGCTATGGTTCAAAAATATCTGAAGCAGACTTTGTTTTTTTAAAAAGTCAAGGCTATACAATAAAATAAGTAGAGCATAAGAAATGTATTTACACAAAGTTCAGCCCCCAAAAAAATTATTAATCATATTCTTTTGATTAAATTTTTGTTTGGTAACTTAATTATTATTTCATTAGGATATAATTTTTAATTATTTTGAAAATTATTTGTGAAACTATTAAAAAAATTTAAAGCCTTTGTAAGTTCTAAAATTTTTTATAAAAATCCTAAAAAAATATATTTCGACAAAAAAAGAACTTTAAATGACTTTTTATATGAAAAAAAGTGAAAACAAGAGTTTTTAGTGCGTTTTAAAAGCGTTTTAAAAGCGTTGACAAAGGAGGGTTATTGTTATATCCTTGTGGAGTGATAGGTAAGAATTAGTAATTCTATCATAATATTTTTGAAGGGGGGGTGAAGAAATGGAATTGAATAGGGAAGAAATAATTTTAGAAGAAGTGAATTGGGCTGAGATTAATAAAGAGGCATGTGATGAAGCTACTCTAAATGATATGAGTGGTTGGTATGAATTAGATTAAATACTGATAAATAAGCCGCGTCATAGCGGCTTGTTTTGTAAAAATGACTTAATAAGAAAAATATAATATAAAAAAGATTAGAGGTGTAAATAATGAGAGTTTATTTGTTAATAACGGATAGGTGTAATTTATCTTGTACCATGTGCATTAGAGGTGTAAATGAAAAAAATGATATGAGTTTTAAAGATTTTAAAAAATATATATTAACAAAATCATTTAAAGATTCTGAGTTAGTTATAACAGGAGGAGAACCAACTTTACATAAGAATTTTGTGAATATTGTGAGAGAAGCAGCTTTATTTTTTAAAAAAGTACTTATAGCTACTAATGGTACGACTAACTATTACATAGATGAGCTAAAAGATATTGAAAATTTATTTTTTCAGATTTCGATAGATGGAGATAAAAAAGAACATGATTCTATAAGAGGAAAAGGAAGCTTTAATATAATAAAGCAGACACTTGAAAAATTTGAAGGAGAAAAACTAAAATATTGTATAGCAAGTGTTGTAGGAAAAAGTAATAAGGGCAAAATAGATCAATTAATACCTTATCTAAGTTCTCTTTCTATGATGAAATATTGGAGAATATCCTATGAGATGCCCTTTGGGATAGCAAAGCCTCAAGATATGCTTACAATAGAAGAGTGGAATAATTTTGTCGATAAGATTTTAAAGAAAGTTAACTTTAGACTTCTTATTAAAAAATTATTTGATTTTGACCTATACGACAAGCATTATTCTAAATTAATAAAAAACGAAAATAAGTGCTGTAATTGTGGTAGCGGAAAAAATGAAATATATGTATATCCAAATTTAAATGTATATCCTTGCACTTGTTTAACAGATTTTTGTATAGGGAATTTAAAGGAAAGCTCTATTAATACTGTATTAAATTGTAAAAAAAATAAAGAGTTTACAAATTATAAAATAGATAAAAAGCTACCTTGTTATGAGTGTAAATATTTTCCATTATGTAATGGAGGATGTATAGGAATGTCTTATAATATATTAGGAGCTTTAGGAAAAGGAGATGTGAGATGTCCAATTCTGAGGAGGTATTATGAAAAAAAGAGTATTTTACTTTAATATTAATTATAATTGTGATAATAAATGTGTATTCTGTTATTCTCATAATACAATTTTTGGAGATAGTTTTAAGAAAAGCTTGTCTTTAAAAGAGTTTAAAGAATATGCTTATAAATATAAAATTGGAAAAGGTGATCGAATAATTTTAAATGGAGGAGAACCTTTACTTCATAGAGAAATCAATGATTATTTAAAATATATTTATTTAAATAATCTAGAGACAATTATTTATACTAATGGACGAAATATTAATAAATTGCTTCCTATTTATTTAGAATCTAATATTAGATTTGTAGTACCTATTCATGGGAATCAAATAATACATGATGAAATTACTGGGATATCTGGAAGCTATAGCGACACAATAAATTCTTTAAAATGGTTAAAGAAAAATGGAAAAAAAGTATTAGTTGATATGAAAATAATATTAAATAATAAAACTGTAGAAGAAATGGGTTTTCTAAATTCTCTTAAAACTTGGGAAAGAATAGATTTTAATAATTCAATTCATATAACTATGATGGCTGATACTTTAGTATCCCAAAGTAATGGTTGTAAAACTCTGGATAAAGAAAATGTAAGTTACTATACCAATAAATTATATAATGTTTTTAAAAATAAAAATAAACTTAAAATATACGATACTTGCATTAATTCTCTAGAAATATTAGAGGAGAAGACAATAGAAAAATATAATTATAATATAGACCTGCATTATAAAGATAATGTATTAGAAAAAAAAATACATCTTAAAAAAAATACATCTTATTGCAATAAAGAATGTAATTTAAAAGAATTTTGTATATCAGAAGTATCGGAGCATAAAGTATTAGAGATAGATAAAGATAAAATATATGAAAATATGGAGTGATATAAGACTATGAGGAGATCAATATCGTTAACAATAAAACCAACTAACTCTTGTAATTTTAGATGTAAACACTGTTTTAATGGAGAAAGTCTAGAGAATAAAGAGATATTACCTTTAGAAAGTGTTTTAAAAATATTAAATTTAGCTTCTGAAAAATATAATGAAATAAAAGTAACTTTTCATGGAGGAGAACCTTCTTTAGTAGGGAAAAATTATTATAGGCAAATTTTTGAACATATAAGGAAATTAGAAAAAGATAACAAAATTAAATTTTTTAGCATTTTTCAAACAAACGGTTATTTATTAGATGATGAATTTATAGATATTTTAATTGAAAATAAATCATTAATTAGTATATCATTTGATGGACCACATAATGATGTTTTACGCTCTCATTCAAAAAGTGTTTATAACTCTATAAAAAAAGTACAAGAGAAAAGAGGTCGTTTAAGAGTCTTTTGTGTAGAAACATCTAAAAGTATGAATAACTTGATATCAACATATGAGTGGTTCAAATCAGAAGGTATTGACTATAAAATTCTTCCTATTCAACCTAGAGGTTTTGCTGAAGGGAAGGATGATTTAGCTTTAGATATAGATAAATACATTGAAAAACTTATATTTTTATATAGATATTGGTTAAAAGATAAGGAAAGTGATATTACAGTTGGAACTTTAAAAGATTTTTTACTATTAAGAAAAGAGTTAACGTTTAAACCAATGTGGTTTGATAGAAAACTTTCTTTAAATTCTGACGGTAAACTATACCCTTTTGGACGTCCTTATGATATAAATTTTTGCTTAGGAGACCCTTATTCTATTAAAGATATAGACGAATGTTTTAATAGTTCAGAGTACTCAAAACTTAAAGCAACTTTAATAGAAAAAATAGAGGAGACTTGCAAAAATTGTAAAGCTTATGATGTTTGTAATGGAACCTGTTTATGCAGTTCATTTGTATATGGAAATGACCCTAAAATGCTTAAGTATGCTTGTAATTTAGCTGAAAAAACATTTATAAATGTAATAAAGATCAATGAAGAAGTAATAAAGGATATCGCATCTGGAAATAAAAACAAATATTCTAAAAATATAGTGGATTACTTTGTTCAACAAGATAAAAATGAGAGATCTTGCACTATCTTAGTATAGGTTTGAGATTGTTGTAAGTTTTGTGTAAACTTAAAAAATTAATGTAAAGTTTTTATAAGATGAGAAGGAATAATTCTTTAATTGTTACTTCTCGTTTTTAATATATTGGACTTTTATTTTTGTATGTCAATAGTAGAAACTAAAATTAACCTCTTTTAAAAACTAAAAAAAACTAAAAAAAACTAAAAAAAACTAAAAAAATTTCTTTTTTTTTGATTAAAATGTTAGTATAATCTAACGATAGAACAGATTCAATACATTAATTGTTCTTTGAAGTATAAAATTATGGTAATTATATTCTAAGCATATTACAACAAGAAGATGGCGAATGAATAATAAAATAAAAACGTAGTTTATTAAGTATTAGAACAATTGACAATCAAATATTGAAGAAAGGTTTTTAGAATAAATATTTTAAAAATCTAACAGCTTAGTAGTTGATATTTGAATAAATATTTTTTATTAGAACTATTAATTTTGAAAAGGGGGAAGATAAGTTATAAAACTTATTAACGAATATGGAAAATAACACTTTAAAAAGAATAGAAAAAGCATTAGATTTAAGATTTGAAAAAGATACAACTCTTTATGTTTCGAAAGAAGATGCTGAAAAAATAAAGAAAAGCTTATACTTAAATGAATGGCAAAATATATCAGCCTTTAATAAGAAATTAGGAAGTAAAATTTTAGCTAAATTAATTATTAAAAATAATTATTTAATAAGCTTTAAAGAAGTACTAAGAGATTCATCTAGGATGAACATTTTAAAAGAAATATTTTTGTCGATTACTGGTGAGTATTTATTAAAAATATCAGAAGATATTTTAGAAGATTTAATTTTTTCAACAATAGGTTTCAAAAATTTTATAATAAGCCTAGCTTTAGAAGAAATGTCTATAAAAAAATGTCATGAATTTTACAAGGACGAAACTAAAAGTATAAAAAATAGATCTAAGTGTTTTAGAAGGATTTTAATAGAAGGGTATATTAATGAAGGTAATTCCTATCACATCTATAGATTTATATCAGGAGAAATTTTAGAGAATAAAGAATTATCTAGCTATTTAAACAGTCAAGCTAAGAGTTTTCTGGGCGATATTTTTGGTGTTTTAGATTCTTTTGAAAAACAAAATTTAGCAAATTATATTATAAATGAAAAACTAAACATGGGAGATACTGAACCAAATTTTATATTTTGGAGCAGAGCAATAATAAATCTAAGAATGGAAGGGTTCACAAAGTTATTAGAATATCTTATTGATAACTCAATCGGTGATATTAGAGTAAAAAGGAAGATAGTGACAAAAATGTTACCAAAGTTCAAAACACAAATAGAAGATTTGGAATATAAAGAAGGAATCAATTTTGTATATAAAAATGGTATGGATTTAAGGATTTCTTTAATAAGAATGTTAAAAAAACCAGAAATAAAAGAAAATATAGATGATTTTTTAGAGTTGTTTGAAGAAACTGGAATGAATATAAGAGAAATGGAAGAGAAAGAAAGAATTCTAGATGAAATAGATTCTAAAGGTGAGAAAAAAACAATAGAAAAAGTTTTAAATGAAATAGCTGATTCGGCTTCAAGACTAGATAGTAAAGGGACATTATGTTATCACTCTATAAGTATAAAAGATTATGAATTTGAGTTATACAAGAAACACTTAGAAAAAATAGGTGTAAAAGAAGTGCTGAGTTATAGCTTTGCTAAAATATTGAAACAACCTCAGATTCCAGAATGGTATAAAGAAATAATTTTGGATGATAACACAGATATGAAAAATAGGATTGCTTCTAGAATAGGTCAATTTCATGATGACTTTTATGATAAAAATCCTAGGGTCATAGGGTTTTTACAAGAATATAAATATTATAAAATTTTAGAAAAATTTGATAAAAGGGGATAGAGTATGAAAAATATAGAAATAGGAATTGACTTGGGAACAACAAATTCAGTAGTTGCTTATTTAGAGAACGGTAACATTGAGTATTTAAGATTTAGAAACAAAGATTCATTAGCTTCAACTTTATTTTATGAACTAGGGAAAGTAACTTTAGGAGATAAAGCTACCAATAAGGCTGTTATGTATCCTGAAAAGTATATAAGTTCATCAAAGGCGTCTATGGGAGATAGTGAAAAGAAGTGGAAAATAGAGGAAAAAGAGTTTACCCCAACAAGTGTGGCAACAGAGATTTTAAAAGAGATAAAAAGAACATTGGAGAAAAAATTTAAAGGTTTAGAAGAGATAGAGGCAATAATTACAGTACCTGCATACTTTAAGTCGCGTCAGAATGAAGAAACAGAAAAGGCAGCAGTGGACGCAGGATTAAAAGTAAAACAAATCATAACAGAACCAATTGCAGCAGCGGTTGCCTATGGGTTTGAAGATGCTAAAAATCAGAAATTATTTATTGTTGACATAGGAGGAGGAACCTTTGATACAGCAATATTAGAAGTAAATGGGAATAATTTTAAAACTCTAGCATATGATGGAGATAGTAACCTAGGTGGAGATGATTTTACTAACTACATAGCAGAGTATATAATGAAGTTTATTAGAAAGGATAGAGGAGTAAATCTGAGTTCACTAGAAAAATCTGGATTAGAGTTACAAGAATATAGAAGAGCTTATAGAGCAATAATGAAAAAATCAGAAGAAGTAAAGATAGAGTTGTCTGAGTATGATCAGTGTGAGATTGAAATTCCTAACTTATTTGAAGATTATAATATTATGACTTCTATAACAAGAGATGATTTTGAAGAGATATCAACAGGTACTATAAATGAGATAAAAAAAATTATTGAAGAAACAATAAATGACAGTAGATATGGGAAGAGTGAAATAGATAAGGTTATATTAGTAGGGGGAAGTTCAAAAATCCCTGTGATAAGAGAGTTTGTTTCAGAGTATTTTGGAAAGATGCCATACTCAGATAAACCGCTAGACAAATTAGTAGCAATGGGTGCAGCTATACTATGTAAGGAGAGTAATACGATTCAAAACAAGATAGTGGTAGAGGATATAATCTCTCATTCTCTAGGAATTGAATTAATAGGAGAAACATTTTCACCAATCTTAAAGAAAAATCAAAACTATCCGCTAAGATCTAGTGAAATCTATACAACAACTTGTGATTATCAAGAAGAATTAAGTATTCGTGTTTTTGAAGGTGAAGACACTCAAAATGTAAATAATAACTTCTATTACGATGGATTTTTACTATCTGGAATTGAAAATGCACCAAGAGGAGTCCCTAAAATCAAAGTAACCTTTGAATTTGATGAAAATAAGATTTTAAAGGTAACAGCACAAGATATAAATACTAATGTAAGCAAAAACCAAGAGATAAAAATAGGTAGAGGAGTTTAGTAAAACTAAATATAAAGGAGGAAGGTGTGAATATTTTTTAATAATTCACATCAAAATTACATGAATGATGAAATTATATTTGACAGTGTTAAAGGAACATTTATAGGAATAGATTTAGGAACTTCCAATTCAGTGGTATCCTTTTTTAAGGAAGGTCAGTTCGATCAAATAAAATTTTCAGGACAAAAGATAATACCATCAGTTTTATATTTTGAAGATGAAGAAAAGATAATCTTTGGAAAGAGAGCTTTAAAGAAGGGATTCGTAAATCCAGAATATATGTTAAAAGAGTTTAAAACTCATCTAGGAAAAAATAAAAAGTATGAATTTGAGTTTACCAAGGAAAGTAGCGAGACAAAAAAAGAAATTACAAGTTACTATGTAATAGATACTAATGTTTTTATAAATGAGCCGCTAGTAATGGAATTATTTAATAAAAATGCTACCGATGTTGTAGTACTTCCAGAAAAAGTTATTGATGAGCTTTCTTATAGAGAAGAACAATCAGAAACAGAACAACCGTCAAAAATGGCAATGGAATCAATAGAAGAAACTAAAAAATCTAAAGAAATTGAGCTAATATTTGAAGAGTCACACTTAGAGATATTAGGTGAAGATCTTGAAAAAGACAGTAAAAATAGTATAAATGATAATAAAATTCTAAGTATAGCTAAATATTATAAAGATATTCTTAGTAAAGATATTTACTTGGTAACAAATGATAAAGGGTTAAAGATCAAAGCTGAATTAGATGAAAATTCTATTAAGACTTTCACTTTAGAGCAATTAAGGGAAGAAAAAATCAAGGAAAAAGATAACTCTCAAAACAAAAGATTTACAATTACACCTAAAGAGGCAAGTAAGAAACTATTACAACATTTGAAGGAAGAAAGTGAAAAATATTTAGGTGAAATAATAGAAAAAGCAGTAATTACTGTGCCCGCCAACTTCAATCAAGGACAGATTGGGCAAGTAAAAGAAGCAGGGGAGGAAGCAGGATTTATTGAGATAAGGATTCAAAAAGAACCTGTAGCAGTAGGATTTGCTTATGCATTAGAAGATGAAAAGGAGAAGAATATTTTGGTTTATGACTTTGGAGGAGGAACCTTTGATGCTTCACTTTTAAGAGTTGGTGGTGGAGAAATACAAGTTGTGAATACAGATGGTGACCCTAATTTAGGGGGGAAAGATATAACAGATAAAGTAACAGAACTTATCTATGATAGAGTTCTAGATGAAACAAAAGATATGTTAGATATGTTTGAAGAAGAAAATGGTCTATCTAGAAAAGATTATATTAGAAATAAAAACATCATCTATCAAGAGGCTGAAAGAGTAAAAATTGAATTAAGTGAGTTGGAGAATGCTACAGTCTCTCTAATTAATCTTATTATGCCAAGTGGTGAGAATCAAACATTAGAATTTGAATTATCAAGAAAAGATTTTGAAACTGAGATATCTGAAATAAGAAAGAAGAGTTTAGATATAGTGAAAAATCTTATCATAAAGTCTGAATTAGATAAGTCTGAGATAGATGAAATTGTAATGGCAGGAGGAAGTGCTAGAATTCCAAGTATTGCAGATAGCATAAAAGATACATTTGGAATAGAGGTGAAAAGTAGTATAGATTCTTCTGTGGTAATATCTCAAGGAGCGTTAATAGAAGGTGTAAAAGAATGGGAAGAGGAGACAACAATTCAAAAAAAAATTGTATATAACGATACAGCCTTAGCAGATTTTGGTGTAGGATTGAAGGAGCATAACTTTGACTTATTGATAGCTTCTGGAGAAGACCTACCATTTCAGGTAACAAAAGATTATATGACAAATAAGGATTATCAAGAGAAGTTAGACATAGAAGTCTACGAGAGAAGAAGTAGTTATCCTGATGCTCGAAAAACTTTTGATAAAGGAATCAACTTTATTGGAAGGATTGAGGTTACAGAGATTCCCCCAAGAATAGTAGGAGAGTTATTAGTTCAAGTGACTTTTGAATTGACTAAGGATGATACTTTAGAAACAAGTGTCAAGATAGTAGATAAGGATAGAAACGTTATAGATGAAAAAAAATTAAAGATTTCGGAGGCTTCAAATGGTTAGTGTAAATGATTCTCTTATTGATATGGGGAGTAAATTAAATCCACTTTTTAAAAGATGTCTAGAAGTCGGATTTAAAGAGATCTATTTAGAGGTCGTAACAGAAGAAAATAAGGATGGATCTATAAAAAATTCTATGGTTAATTTTTTAGAAGAGTCTAAGATTAAAAGGAAAAAAGATTCTATATTTGAGAATATAAATTCTCTAAAGGATATAGAAATTTTTAAAGATGAAATATTTAGATATTATAATAACTTTATAAACAATTTTAATGATTATTTTGAGAGAGTTGAAAATAAGATAGATGAGCAGATTGAAGAGAGTTTTTTTGTTTTAATTAAGACTTTAAAGAATAGAAAAAAAAAGTTGGAGAGCAGCTTAAAAAAGTTCAAAATAGAAGATAATTGGAATGTAGATAAGATAAAAATAGAACTATATTTTAAAATGCGAAAAATATTAGAAGATATAGTTTCTGTTTTTAGTGATGCAATTATAGTTGGTTTAAGAAGTAATAATGCTTATAATCAGCCTTTGAAGCATTTAAATGAATTTTTAGAGGGTATAGGTATCTATACCTATGATAGTATAAGCTTAGAGAAAAAGCCAACTGATGAGGAAGAGCACTTCCTTAGACCAATAGAGGGTGAAAACTGTGAAACCAAAGATATGTCAAAGAAGAATATGATTAAAGAGATTATTCATTATCCTTATTTAATAGATATAAATAAAGAGAAGCAGGTTCTCGTAGAAGGAAATGTAGTTTTTTGGAAAAAAATTTGATAAAAGGGGATAACAATGGAAAAATTACTATTAGGAATTGATTTTGGAACATCAACAAATTATGTCACTAAGTATGATTTCAATAAAAAAGATGCTATACCTGTAGCAAACATGGGTAAGTTTGGTGGGAAAAACATTTTTGAAAACTGTATCTATATAGAAAATGAAGATAACTATGTATTAGGAGATAGAAATAAGCAAGCAAAGGATCCACTTAACTTTTTTCAAGATATAAAAAGACATATTGTGAGCGATACTTGGGAGCATAGAGTTCCTAACTTGGATTCTAAAGCTGTTTCAGCCCAGGACATAACTCGAATGATCTTTGAAACTATAAAAAATAAAGTAGAGACAAACGAAAATAGAAATATAGATGGAGCTGTAATAACTGTTCCATATGAATATAGTGATAAGTATAGGAAACGATTGAAGAAAGCAGCAGAAGCAGCAGGGATAAGAATCATTAAGCTTGTAGAAGAACCAGTTGCTGCTGCTATCTCCTTTGGGATTTTTAGTGATAAAGTAGAGATGAATAAAGAGGAAAAGATATTAGTTTTCGACTTAGGAGGAGGAACTTTTGATATTGCTATATTCAAATTTAAAAAAAATAGTAAATCCAAAGCTGTAATAGAAGTATTAAATACCGGTGGTGTAAAAGAGTTAGGTGGAAAATCAATAGATGAATTAATATCTAAAAAATTTCAAACTGAATTAGAGTTAGATTATAGTAGGATTATAAATGAAAAGGAAAGAGCTAACCTACAAAATGATTTAGATGAAAAGGCAAAGGAATTAAAGGAGATTCTAACTGATAATGAAGAGGAAGAAGTATATGAATCTTTTATAGTAGAGACAGAAAGAAAAACTCTTGACAGGGAAGTTACAAGGAAAGAGTTTGAAGGATGGTTAAAAGATAATAACATTCTTGGGCAAATTGAAGATGCCTTAGAAAGTGTAATCTATGATATAGACCTAGAGCCAGAAGATATCGATAGGATAATATTAGCAGGCGGAACAAGTAGTATTCCTATAATTAAAGACATGATAAAGAATTTTTTTGGTAAGGAACCTGAATCAAAAAAAAATCTAGGAGAATTAGTAGGACATGGAGCTGGAATACTAGCAGGGCTCTCAGAAGATTCTACTTTAGACTATGAGATAAAACGAAAAACAGCCAAAGCTATAGGGATTAATAAGATGAATAGATTGCAGAAGATATTAAATAAAAATACAAAATATGGTGAAAATACTGCAAAATATCCTTTAAAGATAAATAACAGTAGTGCTACAACAATTTACTTTTATGAGGGAGAAAGCCATAAGATAGAGGACTCTGAAAAGATAGGGAAAGCAAAGATAGATATAGATAAATTTAAAGGTGGTATAATCAAAATTTCACTTTTAAAGGATGAGACAAGTGGTGATATAAAGTATAGTTTCTTCGATAAAGAAGATAATCTAGTTAATAGTGATTATATAGATGAAGTATAATAAAGAAATTATTATTGAATGGTTCATGAATATTAAAAAATTAATAGGTGAGGAGATAAAAGTGGGTAAATCAAATAAGAGGGGATATAAAAAAGTAAACAATAAAAAGAGTGAAGAAGGTCAGAGTGTCATAGAAAATGAAGCAATAAAAAAGGAAATAACATTAAAGAAAGAAGGTGATTTTATAGTGAATAATGATACGAAAGAAACATTATTAAATCCGAATAAAATCGAAAAAATTTTAGAACTACAAAAAACAATTGATTATGCACTTGTTAAGAATAGTGACTCTTTAGAAAGGTTGGAAGAATCTCTAAATAAAGTGAGAAGTAAAGATAACCTTAAAGAAATTGAGGTATTATTAAAAGATAATTTTGAACAAATAATCGATAATAAATCTTTAAAAAATGGGTTAGAGGGTTCAATTAACAAGTTAGCAAGAGAGATTTCACTTTTAAAAAAGGATTTAATTAGAGCTACTGATGATAGAGCAAGAGAATTAAAGAGTGAACTTGAACGCCCCCTTAATAATTTAGTGACTAAAGAGGAGTTAAAAGGTACTAGTAAAGATTTAATAAGTGAAATGAAGTTTGGATTGAATGACAATAGTAAAAAACTAAAGGGAACTGTTGAAGACCTTGAAGTTTTACCTGCTAAGATAACTTCTTTAGAGAAGAAGATAATAGAATTAAGTGTTCAATTAGAAAATATGCCAAGTAGTAATAAGAAAGATAAAAACTTATATATACCCGAGGAGATAAAGGTAGTAGAGGAACTCTCTACATATATGGAAGATGGACTAAAACACTTAGTTAATATTTCAAAGAATTATGTTGAAAATAAGAAGGAACTAGAAAATCTTTCTCTATTAAAAGACAATCACTCTAAAGAACTTGAAAAAGTTAGAAAAGAAGAGAAGGAAGTAGGAAGAAGAGAGGGAATTATCTCTGTTGCAAGGGAGATATTTGATAAATTCCCGAGTGATTTCAAGGTTATAGAGAGTGTTTTTGAAGAAGTTCTTACTAAAAAATTTGAAGTGGAAAAAATCATAGAAGTTAATAATGAAAATAAAAATGAATTATTAACATATATTGAATGCGAGTTGGAAAACTCAAACTATAGAGTAATTCAAGCAGCTACACTTCTTGGTGGAAAAATTCTTTCTAAAGCTAAGGTAGAAAAAGTAATAGAAGAAGCTAAGGTATTAGAGTCTCAAGAAGAGAAGGTAATAGAAGAGGATAAGATATTAGAGCCTCAAGAAGAGAAGGTAATAGAAGAAGATAAAATATTAGAGTCTCAAGAAGAAAAGGTAATAGAAGAGGATAAGATATTAGAGCCTCAAGAAGAGAAGGTAATAGAAGAAGATAAAATATTAGAGTCTCAAGAAGAGAAGGTAATAGAAGAGGATAAGATATTAGAGCCTCAAGAAGAGAAGGTAATAGAAGAGGATAAGATATTAGAGCCTCAAGAAGAGAAGGTAAAATTAACGCTAAATAAAGAAGAAAAAGAGGTAGGATAGCGATGGCGAGTTATGTAGGGATTGATTTAGGGACAACGGAATCAACAGTATCTGTAATAGAAATCGATTCTAGATTAGATGAGCCTTTAGAAAAATTGAAGACTTTAAGTATATATCAATATGATTCAAGTCATAAATTTGATAGAGATAATAAGGGGCTACAATCATCAATTTATATTGATAGAGATAATAAGGTGATCTATACTGGTGAATATGCTAAAGCACTATACTCCTCTGGAAACAAACCACTTAATACTATACGTTCTATAAAAACGAGGATAGGTGGGGAGTCGATGATAGATATTCCACTAGGGAATAATAAAAAAGATTTGAAGGCATATGATATGACAGAGTTATCAGCGGTTCTTTTAAAGAGTATTAAAAAGTCATTGGATAAACAATTAAATGGAAATAGTATAGAGACTACAACGATAACTATCCCAGCAGGATTTAATAGTGATGAGAGAGAAGCAACATTAGATGCCGCAAAAATCGCAGGATTCAAAGATATTCAACTTTTAGATGAACCAACGGCTGTTCTACTAAATATTTTAAACTTAGAAGAACCATTAATAGAGGATGAATTTTTATATGAGGCTAAAAATATCTTGGTATATGATTTAGGCGGCGGAACACTTGATATCTCTATTGCAAACGTAGAGGAAGAAAATGGAGACTACAATGTTAAGATATTAGGGAGATCTCAAAGAATGGATTTTGGCGGAGATGATGTAGATAAATATATTGCTGCTTATTTTTTAGAGGAGTTTGAAAAAATTAACCCCAGTATTAACGAGAGGAGTATAGAGGAACAAGCTGTTATTGTTTCTAGGATTGTTTCTCAAGCAGAAAAGAGTAAAATTGCATTTGACACAAAAATCTCTAAAGTTCTTGAACATCAAAGAAGAAGGCAAAAAGCTAAAGAAAGTGTTAACTTTGAGATAATAGATAACTTGAAGGTAACAGACTTAATTTTAACAGATGAGATACTAAAGAAACTGCTAGCGAATATAATAGATGAAAATGGATTTTTATTGATGCCTTTAAAGAAGAGTTTGAAGGGAATTGGATTAAAAAAAGAAGATATCGACTTGGTAATTTTAACAGGAGGGTCGAGTAAATTTTATCTAGTTGAAGAGACAATTCAAAGGTTCTTTAATATTAATAATGGTTTAGAAGAAACTCCAATAATTTCTTTTACGAGCAGTAATGCTGTTTCTAGAGGAGCGGTAATTCATAGTCATAATAAAAATAATGAAGATTTAAAGAAAATTGAACTTTCAGATACACTAAGTGACTCGATTTTTATAAAGGTAGGGAATAAATTTCATGAATTAATCTCGCAAAATCTAGGCTCTAAGAATAGAGGAACTTATAAATACAAGTTTGAAACACCATCTAAAAGGTTAGAAGTATTCTTGTATTCAGGAATATCTACGGAAGAAAAGTATAAGTATAAAGAGATAACAGGTGTGTATAGAGTCTTGGATCGTTGGCATGATAAAGATGAAGAGATTGAAATAAAATGGGAATTCACATCAGACAAAGTAGTGCATCTTTATTTTGAAGAAGAAGAACTATTGAATACCAAAAAAGATTATGATGAAGTATGCAGTCTTATTAATGAATTTGAAATTAACAAAATATAGTAAGTATTTCAAGGACTAAAAAGGGAACTGTTGGGACTGTTGCAAATTTTGTGTAACTCTAAAAATTAATATAAAACTTCTATAAAATGAGGAGTAATAATTCGAGGGTGTCCAGAAAAGTCTGCAAATAGAAAAAAGATTCTTATGATAATTTTTAATACGATAAAAATTGGGTCTATCCCAAATTACGTGTAAATTACAATCCTAACTACTAAAGGAGAGAGCTGTTAACGGCTCTCTTTTTACATATATTTTTCTACTTGTTCTGGATAGATTATTACTAACATTCTTAATATTTTTTCCCAAGATCGTATTTTTTGAGTCCATTTTTTAGATATATTTTGCGTTACTAAATAAAGTATTTTTTCTAATGATTCATCAGTAGGGAAAATAGCCTTAGATCTACTTATTTTTTTGAATTGACTATTGATACTTTCAATTACGTTTGTCGTATACATCATCCTTCTTATCTCTTGTGGATATTCGTAGAAACAACTTAACTCAGTCCAATGAGTATACCAAGATTTAAGTGCTGGTGAATATTCAGGGTATTTTGATGAAAGGTTCTCTAGGGCTGTATAACCTGTTTTTTCATCTTGAGCTTTGTAAACCTCTTTTAGTTCTTGCGCAAAAGCTTTCCTCTCTTTGTAATTAAGAAACTTAAGAGTGTTTCTTATTTGATGAACTATACACCTTTGAACTTTAGTGTCAGGGTATATAGCATTAATAGCATCTTTAAAACCTGTTAATCCATCAACAGAAGCAATAAAGATTTCTTGGACACCTCTAGATTTAAGGGAATCTAACTCTTTAAGCCAGAGTTTAGAAGATTCGACTTGTCCAATAGTAATACTTAATATATCTTTCTGACCTTCTAGATCAATTCCTACAATAACATAGGCAGCTTTTTTTATTATCTTACCATTTGACTTTACATTGAAGTAAGTAGCATCTAGAAAAACAAAGGGATAGCAAGCTTTTAATGGTCTGTTTTTCCATTCTTCAACTTTAACTAAAATTTTATCTGTGATTCGGCTTATTTGAGATGTAGAGAAAGATAATCCATATATCTCTTGAAGATGTTCGTTGATGTCAGAAGTAGACATACCACGCCCATACATAGATATTATTTTATCTTCAATATCAGAGATATCACGTGAGTGTTTAGGGACAATTTGAGGTTCAAATTCACCATTTCTATCTCTAGGAATATCTAATTCTATTTGACCTAAACTAGTTTTAACTTTTTTAGAGTTATTTCCATTTCTAGAATTATCATTAGTATTTCTACCATATTTAGAATAGCCAAGAGTTTCATCCATTTCAGATTCAAGCATTAAAGAAACCATGTCTTTAAACATATCTTTCATAATGTTTTGTGCATCAGAAATATTTTCAATATCATTTTCTTCGAAGATCTTTTTAACCAACGGATTAATATTTTTTGCTTTTCTACTCATAAAAAATCCCTCCCTAATTACTAGATTATACCTCTAATAGTTAGGAAGGGAATATTTTAATTTACACTAAATTCGGGAAACGCCCTAAAAATTTATGTTTTTTATTAATTCAAGTATAATTTTAAAATTTAAGCATGTCAAGCAAGCCTTTAAAAAAAGGCTTCTTGGCATATTTTTTTTACTTTATTCAGGTATCCTGTCAGCATACATTATTGACAATTCACCATAGACTTTATCCCAATTTCTAAGAGGATAAGCCTATTTCTTTGTTGCTATTTGAGTTGCCAGATACAATGCTTTGAGTAGTGCAGTATCTGAAGGGAAAACACTTCTTTGACGATTTAGGCGCTTGTAAGTACTGTTTAAACTCTCTATTCGTTAGTAGTGTAAATCACTTTTCTTACCTCTGAAGAAAACTCATAAAATCAATCTTAGGGCACTATAAATAGTGTCCTTTTGAGGACTATCTTTCTAAATCATTATTCTTTTTTCTCCTTTGAGGGAAAATAATTTTTCCTCTGTGTTCTGTTTTTTTCTTCTCTAATTTTTTAAAATTATCAACTAATCTTTCTGCTATTTTTTCAGAATCACTTGCTGCTTTGTATATTTCGTTATTATCTTCTTTTAAAACTTTTATCCAGGATTTTATATAAGCACTGTGATTTTCAATATGATTATCTTTTAATTCTAAGCCTAATTCATTCTGTGTGAATATAGATGATATCTCAGCTCTCAGCTCTTCTTTTGCGTACTCTGGGCTTCCAAACTCATCACCTAGCTTTCTATCAAGTCGACTACTATGACCAGTACTGTGAGCCATTTCATGAAGCATTGTCCCTAAAAATTCTTCGTGGGACTTAAAATTTTCTTTTAGAGGTAAAACTATATGATCATTGGCTGAGCTATAGTAAGCACGATCTTGATTCTTTTCTAAAATTTTACATTCTGATGATTTTTTTATCTTTTCAATAAATTCAATACTAGTTTTATTAAATTCTAATTGATCAACTTTGTTAATAGGAGGAATTCCATCTATATCACTGGCATTAAATACTCTAAAATAGTTAGCAATAGGTTTTTCTAATTTAATAAGTTTTTCTTCCCCTGTTAACTTATCTTTTTCTTTTCTTGTAAATATCCACTTTTCTAATGCTACAGATTTTGCACCTTTTTTTACTTTCCACCCTTTACTTTGTGCTTGCTTAAAGGTAGTCCATCTAGGATCTTCTAATCCTTGTTGGTCAGCCATTATCATTAATTTTATTTTGTTCCCACGACTATATGGTAAATCAGTAGTTCCATTTTTAGGTGTACCTTGACTACCCCAACCCTTTATCCAGCTTAAACCATCTTTTTCAAGATTTTTAATAACTATATCCGTTAATTTTTTCCTTTCATCAGTAATTACTTGTCGAGCTGTCCCCATGTTACACCTCCTCGTCTTTGTTTAAAAAATCATCTAATTCTACTTCTTCCCCTGGCGTTTCACAATCCTCTAAAGTTATTCCATCATTCTCTTCGATCACTCCTAATGCCTCTTCAAATACCTTTTCCATTGATTTGTCTTTGCTCATTTTGTTGACCTCCTAATTTTTATGTTTTTTAAATTCAACAACCCCTATCTCATAAAATCTTTGTAACTCGTAGCTATTACAACTATGGAATTCTAAAAAATAACCGCCTAATATTGCTTTATTTTCTTTTAAAAGCCCGGATTTTTCTATTAAGGCTCCTTTTGATATTAATTTATGTGCTCTTTCCTTTTTTTCTTTTATACTGAGGTGAAATAGTGCTGCTTCTCCTGCACTCTCTTTTTTCAATAGTTGTTTTCCTCTTGGTTCTAATATTTTTAATTGAGATCTCTTTTTAAATTCTAAAAAATATCCCAGTAAAATTTCTTTATCTTGAGAAAGAATACCGGCTTTTTCCATTAAAATGCCTATCATTAAAAGCTTTCTTCCCCTATCTTTTCTGGATTTATATTTTTTCTCTTGTAAAATCCTATTTTTTTTCATAGATAATCTTTTTAATTTATATGCTATTTGTTCTTCCTTTAAAGAAAGTTTAGTATAATTCTTCACTGCTGCTCCTATTTTCTAAGGTCTCCCACGGTTTACTTTTCTAATTCAACTAGATCTTTATCTTTTTTATCTCTCAATGAAACTTTGATCCCATGTCCGCTATTCTTATTTCCTAATATTTTTTTGAGATCTAGTCCTCTTTTAGCTCCTGAAGATCCAGGAACATATTTTTTAGTTGTTTTCAGAGTCTTCGTAAATTCTATTTTTTTATTTGAATAGTTAATCTGCATATCAATGTTTCTTTTAGCACTTTTAAAGCCTTTATGAACTTTTTTTCTCACCTTATCTAAAGTGTCATCACTAAACCCTTTAGTTATGTCTATTTGTTTAGTATTTAGTTTAGTTAGCCTACTTTCAAAACCATTTATACTCTTTTTTAAATTTTTCTTTTCCAAAATTTTAAACATTCCTAAAGATCTAAGTTCTTTTTCTTTCTTAGCAATCTCTATTTTGAGCTGTTTCTTAGCGGTTTCAATTTTTAAATATTCTCCCTTAGTTAAAATATTTAAAGTTAATTTATCTATGTTCTTCTCATTGGCTTTTAACTTCAGGTTTTCTTTTATAGCTTTTAATTTTTTAATTCTTTCGTGTTCCTGGTCTAATACTTTAAATGCAACCTTAGATTTAATATTATTTTCTGATTTATACCACGGCTTTTTATCTTCGTTCTCTTTAATTTGAAGTTCTTTTATTCCAATTTTTCCCCTGACTAAATCTATTTCAAAGTTAACTTTATTAAGTCTATTTAATTGCCAATTTTTATCGTCTAAGTTATATGAACTCTCTCTTATTTTCTTTAGTGGATCTGCTGCTGCTTGTTTTTTTGATTTTTCAAAACCATTTGAAATAATAGAATGTTCTAGATAATTTTTTTCATCTTCTAATACACGATACTTCGCTTTATAGTCTATTAGGACACTAACTACCTTTTCATCTAGTATGTCTTGCTTTGGAGGTTTTAGGCTGCTTAAATATCCTTTCAATATATCCTCTTCTTTGTATAAGTCTTTAACTTCTAAAGATTTCTTAGAGGTCAATCTGTCAGATTCTTTATCTATTAATTGAGAGATATTAGGATCTTTTAATTGACTATAGAATAGTTTCATTTCATCTCTTAATTTACCTTGATCTTTATTCTCTTTGTCAGTTTTAAATAAATAATTTTGATACATGTTTAAAGTACTGAATTTGTTTCCAGAGATGTTATCTACAGCTTCTATATAGATCATATCTGTATCTTTTAATTGTTTATTTAAAGTTTCTTTATATAAATTTATTTCTTCTAATCTATTTTGTACTGTAAAATAATCACTAGTATCAATAGTGATTTTATTGTTATATGTATTTAGATCCATCTCTTCTATTTTTTTTCTAGGTTGCAGTTCTTTTAAATCAGATTTTGATACATTATATTTTTCATCTAATATACTTAGACATTTCTCTAATTTTATTTCATAAGCGTCTTTAATTTGAATATATTTCGTTTTATACTTGTCACTCATTTTTAAATCATTTTTTAAATAATCTAGATTACTTACTGTTTGGGTTAATTCAGATTTTAATTCTAGATCTGTAGGTTTTCTTCTTATATCTTTTCTTAAAATTCGTGCTCTGTTAATCATCTTGTAGTAAGCTCCATTACTACAAAAATTAAGAACAGTTTTATCTAATCTATCCTCTTGGAGCTTAGTTTTAGTTTTGTTATACTCTTCAATTAATTTACTTTTTTCCATTTGATGTATATCAGTTTTTTTCTTGTACTCTTCAAGCTTTTTATATTTAATTAATTTATTTTCTTCATGAATTTTTAAAGATTTTTTCTCCCATTTATTTAATGTGTCCTCTGTTTTTTGTAATATTTTTCCAGGGATATCAATAGGATCTCTTAATAATAAATTGGCTTTATCAATATCTCCTTCTGCAAGTGCTTGGTTCATTTGTTTTTCTAGACTTAAATGACTAACTCTTTCGTCCAAACCTGCTTTTTCTAAATAACTATTTGTTATATCAGCAAATAGTTTTCTATCTTTAAGTAATTTCTCTTTCTTCTGCCAAGTTCTATCTTTTTTAGCTCCGCCTTTTTCTGGATCTTTAGTATTTGCACGTTTAAAAAAAGTCTCTTTTTCTCTTTCTATACCATCAAGTTTCCTTTCACAAAACATCAAATGGACATGAACATTTCCTTCTCCTCGATCATTAGTTTTATTGTGAATAGCATAAGTATATGGGAAATCTTTTCCTATTGTTTCTTTTACAAAATTATCGACTATTTGTTTATTTTCTTCTAAGGTTAATTCATTAGGAAGTGCAATCTCATATTCTTTATATGGTCTTCTATTTACTTCATAAACATCAGCTACATTCCAAAATTCTTTTGGATCTTCTTTCCCAAAATTAGGCATGTTTCCAGATTCTTTATATACTAATTCTTCTTTTTTTGTTCCTTTGGAATATTTACCTTCTCTCAAAATATATTCTGCATGAGCTAATCCATGACCAACAGATCCATTTTTAGCTTTTAATCTATAGACTGCCATGTGATTACCTCCTTAAAAATTTACAAAAAAAAGTCTGTTAAAGAAAGCAATAATAAATTGCTTTTCCTAACAGACTTTGAGCTCTTACTCACTAATCTATTTTTAATTTTAGAAAGTAAAATTTCTGCGTTAATTTACGCTCAAAACTTTATTTTTTATAACTTTTGTACTATAATTATATCTTTATTTTGGATAAATGTCAAAAATAAAAATCCAGGCGAACGCCTTCTTATGCAAAGCAGAAGTTCCAATGTTGATTGGGTCAAGGGATCTCCCTTGCACGGCATAACTTTAGTTATGCGTAAGCGTGCACTCCCTTATTTTGTTTTAGGAGTGATTAAAACCACAGATTTGACAATATAGTTTGAAAAACTCTAAATAATATAATTTTAAAAATTATATTATTTTTTGTAACGGTAGATTCGTGTAAATTTTAGTAATTTTTTATAGGATAAATTAGGGCTAAAAAAGCTCAATAAAATTATTCAGAAGATCCAATATGACAAAAATGTCAAAAACAACAGCAGCAAGGATTCGAAGTAAAGAGGGTAAACAAAATGGTGGAAAAATAGAGAAGGGAAGTTTTCCAGCCAGAGTACAACGTGCCGCTAACAAAAACAGTAAAAAATAATTTAGCAAAGGAGGTAGATTTAATAACAAAACAGATTTAAAAAGTATATCATTTTTTGTAACGGCAAATTCGTGTAAATTTTAATGTTTTTTTATATAATTTATTAGAGCTAAGAAAGCTCAATAAAATTAATTTAGGAGGGTTCAATATGACAAAGATGACAAAAACAGCGGCAGCAAGGATTCAAAGTAAAGAGTGTAAACAAAACGGTGGAAAAACAGAGAAGGGAAGTTTTCCAGCTAGAGCACAAAGTGCTGCTGACAAAAACAGTAAAAAATAATTTAGAAGAGGCTTCGTGCCTCTTTCTAAAACTTAACAAAGGAGGTACGGTTATGATAGATACAAATGATATGTCACAGGAAGAACTTGACGTGTGGTCTGACATACACAATGATAATAACGGAGCAGATATGGACGACTGGGCAGATACACATAACCCTAATAACGAAGATTATTTAGGGTAGAATTATTATTTTTATTATAGTATTATAAAAATATCAATAAATTAGGAAGAGATATTGTATCTCTTCCTAAAAAAGGGGGAAAGATGGAAATATCAGATAAAATTTTAACAATTAAAGAAGCTTTTGAAATTATAAGGAATGGTTTTGGATTAGGAGAATTAGCAGAAATTCATAAAGAAAATCAACCAAATATAATTGAAAAAAATGGAGTGATTTCTGGAAAAATAAGAAGTAATAATAATAAATTAGCAACAACTGAAAAGTTAGAAAGTATTGTTAAAAATTTAATAGATGACTATGTAGATCCGTTAGTGGAACTTATTTCAGATGAAACTATTAATAAAACTATTATAGAAGAATATAGAAATCAATTAACTGAATTTTTTAAAAATTTTGATAAAAATATAACATTTTTAAATTCTTTTTGCCCGATAAAAGATGTTCAAAAGGAGGTTCTATTATATTTAATTTCTTCAAAGGGTTTAAAAATATATCATGAAATAAAAATTAATAATAAATATGATCCTAAACCTAAAAGAGAAAGTAATTATATCCAATATGATGGCAAAAAAATCTTGCCCTTTGATATAGATGGAACTCCTAATTCGTTAAAGGGTCTTATCGAAGAAAAGAAAAATAAAATGTCAAAATTATTTGATAGAAAAGCAAGTAATTATTTAAAAGATCATGGAGCTTCTATGAATTCTAGAACTATTGTGAATACAAAAAATGAAATTTTAGAAAGCTCAATGGAAGGAATAGAGGAATTTTTTGTAGAATGTTTTTTTAAAAGAGTCCAATGGGACGCGTATAATAAGCTAGGAGATATAAAAGGATTAAAAGAAATGATGACCGCATTACCTAATATTATTAGTCAATTTTTAAATTTAGATGAAGGAATGTCTGAAGAGCAGTTTTTGAATAAGTTTAATGAAATAATCATCGAAGAAATGGCAAAAACAATGGGAGTTACTGATCAAAATAAAATAGTTGAAGTAAAAAAAGAATATGAGACAAATGTGAAATTAAGTAAAAAAATAATGGAAAATATTACTCTAAATTCAGAAAATACAATGGATTTTATAAAACCAATGAAAATGTTTTTAAACCCACTTGAATTAAAAAATAAAATTTCTTTAATAAAATTAGAAAGAAATTGTTTTCATGGAAATTTAATGGATATACATAAAGAATATAATCAACTGAAAATAGATTATTCTATAAACTTACATAAGAATCTCTATAAAAATAAAATTAAAGAATATAAAAATAGTAATAATAGATATTATAAAAGTTATTTTAATTACTTTATAAATGATTCAATACATTTAATCGAAAAATACATTGAAAATTTTAAAGGTCCAGAAAAACAAAACCTCGAAAAATTTAAACAAAAATTGGAAAAAATTAGTATCAATAGAATTTCAAATAATAATTGGAATGGAATGGAAATAGATTATTTAGATGTTTATTTAAACTCTCTTCTCATTGATAAACAGAATAAAGATGAAATTTTGGGTGATATCAGTTTAGAATTTATGGAAATTATAAAGTTTTTTAAAGAATTTGCAACAGAAGAAGCTTTTGAAAATTTAAAAAAAGATTTTAAACAATGGGAAAAAAACATTGAAAAATTAGTAATTAGTCCTTCTGAATGTTAAATATTAATCCCCCCTATTTTCAAAATTATATATGTCATTAAAACTAATCAATATATAAATTCAAACTTTTTACAACAAAGTGACGTCTGATAAGTATAAGCAAATGAAAATAGTAATATTTTTTCATTTCTTTCTTTCCTTAAAAATAAAATATAAAAATAAAGACCTCTTAACTGTGTGACTATTACAGCTAGGAGGTCTTTATTTTTTTTGGATATATATATATCAGAAATAGGCTAACGCCCAATTCAATATTTTTTCCAAAGGAAAAGTTAAATAACTGAATTTACGCAACACTGTTGCACAAATTGTGTTTTGTAACCTTAAATGTCAGCGGTATTGTAATTTAAAAGATAACCACTGATCACTTCAATGTTTGAAGGGATCTTCCTTATTGTCAAAGAATTGGAGTGAAAGATTAAGCAATTTTTATTTTAGCTTTCTAAATTCACATCTTCTATTTTTCTTATATCAATAGTTCTACTTTTTTTCATACCAAATTTCAAACAATATATTTCACTTATCCAATTAGGAATATTGACGTTTAAAATGATTAATGGTATAAAATTAGAAGAACTTACTAAATCATACTCCTCTGATTTTGTTCCCCCTGTTTGAGTTGAAATAGCTTCACCTGTTCTACACCATAGTGCGAAGTGTTCGCAATTATTTTGTATAACACTATATTTGCCATTATTTTCTGTTAATTTTAAATTAGCTCTAAAATAAGAGTCTTCAGTAGTATATTTTAAATTTTTTTCAAATCCCATAACCTCACATGTTTCTTTCCCACTTACAAATTGAGAAATTTTTACTTTCTCAATCCCACTTTCTTTAAAATGAATAACTTCATTATTCCCAGCATATATTCCAAAATGATTAAATTTTAAGTCCCATGATTTTGAATTACTTGTTTCAACTTTTAAAACAACACCACGTTTTAATTTTCGATCATTACTTACTTTTATTCTTATTAATATTTCAGATATAGTATTTGGTACTGCTTTAATTGGTTCGCATTCCATAAAAGATAATTCTGCTGAAGTTGCTAAATGTGAAGTTACTGAAGCAAATCCTGTTGAACGTAGTTTTGACATATTTTACTCCTCCTTAATTAATTTTATACCTAAACACTCATTTTTAAAAGAATTAAATTAAAAAAAAAATATATAAATCATTTCTCTAACAATTTAAACCTTAAACTCCCATTAGTTTTTAGATTTAGTGTTACTAGTACCTCAATGGACATGGATGAGTACATTTGTAAACTTTTAAATAAAAACAAAAGGTGAAAAAAGCTTATTTTTTATTCCTTAGACTCTCCCACATTCAAATACCTATTTAATTTTTTCCACACTATAGTAGCTTCTTTTTCCTTAGTAATATCTAACCCCTTTATTTCAGGAATAACTAATTCAAATATTTCTTCAAAAGTCACCCAATTTAAATTTAAATGGTCAAGCCTATTTTCAATAAACATAGGTTTTCTAGTGTATTTATCTCTTTTATTCTCTTTACTTAATTCTATTTTCTCCGCTAAATTTTTATTATCATTTCTCAATAGATTTTTATACTCATAAAATTTATAAAAATAAATTCTCGAACCATAAGATTCTTTAAATATCCTTGGTGTTAGTAAAGTAAAAACAAGGTTTTTTGGAAAGTCACCTTCATCTTTTAGACACAGTAAATTTTCAATAACTCTATCCATTTGATTTCTTGTTGCAGAATATTTTGTTTTTACACTCATGTCTGATAAATATTTTGCTTCAACAAAACAAACATGATTACCGTAACTAGATAAGTATTTAAGACCAGATATAGTCCCTTTTCTTATCCCAATAGCCCCTAAAGCCATATCTACATAAGAACTTCCCTCTATTCTTACATAAGGAGTTATTGGCTGACCTTCAAAGAATATACTGTGACTATTATTATAATTAAAACCTGATAATAGTTTGTATATTTCCTTATTTTTTTTTGCTAAAGAACCAACAAGATAAGTCCAGACAATTTCATTTTTAAATATCTTTTTATTAAAATTTTCAATCGAGTCTTTAATTATTGCTTTTTTGTCGAAAGTTTCAAATCTTCTCATCTTTTCTCCTTGTATAATGAAATAGAGCTATAAAAGCACTATTTCTAGTTTTTAGTTCTACTCTTTTAAACTGTTAGTAATTTTCTTTCCTCCACAACTAGAGCAAATTCCTTTACCTCTAATAATATAATCTCTCAAATTGTAGTTACATATTTGATTTACTTGTTGTCTAGGCTCTATTTTAGAAATTTTAGAAAGACAATCATCACACATCCCTTCTTCTATTTTAATATAGTTTAAAAGTTTTCCGCTATTATCCTTATAATGCCAATTGTATATTCTAGAAGCAATCTTTTCTCCTGTATTATCTAAAATAAGCTCCATTAATCTTTTACTGTGCCATCTTCCTTTTAAAACTGAAGCCCAAGATGCACCTTTAGATTCAATATCTACATTTTCATTAACTGATACCATGAATAAATCTGCTCTTGGAAATTTTTTACTGTAGCTCATAAGTTTTTTATAATCATCTTCTATCTTATTCTGAGTATTTGTATTTAAAAACTTATTTTTTAATTCTATAATAGATAAAATTTCCCATTGTGAATCACTTTCATTAGATATATCTACCAAAGCCATATCTGCGGTTTTCTTTAATTTTTTTATATAATACTCTGTAAATAACCTAAGATCATTTTCTATAAAAAAATCTTCTCCTAACTCCTTTACTAAATGTGTATATAGCCTACATTTTAATGGATCTTCTCGATAATAATAGTTATTTTTATAATCATCTATGCTATTCTCGTTCCAAACTTTTTCAATAGCTTCTTTAAATTCTCTTTTTAACTTTTTCATTCTCTCCCCCTATCTATAACGATATTTCTCTATCAACATATTTTAATTTTAAACTTCACTGCTTTTTCTTAAAGTCTCTTTCGCCTTTACAATTTCTCTCGCTATTTTTTCTGTTATAGTATGTAAATGTTTATCATCACAAAACTTTTGGATATTTTCACTAAATTCTCTAAAATTGATCTTTGGAGTGGGATAAGTTGTTGCCATCCACCAACTACTATTAGTATCATGAACCCCTTTATTCATATTTTTTAATACGTTTTCCACTTCCTTTCTAATTTCCTGAAATTTTGAATCATTGCAATCCTTTACACGTTTTTTATCTTTAAGAAGTCCGAATCCCCAATACACTCTCCAACAAACTTCTACATACAATGAAATACTATACCCTTCTCCTAATTCAAGAATTTCATAGATCAATCCATAATATGTATTGTTTTTCTTTTTATCATAAAAATCATGTACCTTTTTTTCAGTGTAACTCCATTCCTTTAAATATAAAGGGTTCATATCATTACTCTTCAAGTTTTCTTCTAAACTTCTCCAAAAATTTAATTGAATATTTTTTTGTGCGTTAATAAACCCATTAGAAATAATTTTAGCTAATTCCAAATTATCATGATTTTTACAAATATATTTTGTAACCTCATCCATATTTTTATCTTTTCCACTCAATTTATCTATAACCTCCAAATATTGAATTAGTGTTTCTCTTAAATTTGGTGCAACTACACTTTCTTTAACACACTTCTTTATCCATTTAGAGATGTGGCTCTCATATGATATACACTTTATAAGATGATCCTCTAGCTTACCTTGACTTTGTTTACTTGGAGCCTTTCCATCTAAAGTAAGATAATAAATGAATATATCTTTATACTTATACTCATTTTTTATTTTATCGTAATAATTTTCAAGTTGTTTCTCTCCATCATCTGCCCATATTTTATTCTCAATGATAATTGCTTGTTCTTCATTAGCAATAAATAAATCTATATTTTTATATTCTCGTTTAATTTTTATAGCCTCTTCATCCTTTAAAAAATTATCACACTCTATAGTTGTTAAAAAACTATCTAAAAACTTATCTGAATAATGAGGTATACTCCCTAATAATTCATATATAAATTTAGAATGTAAATTTACTTCATCACTTTCATTTCTCAATATAGAGAATATATTAAATTGAGGTTTAAACTCATTAGCTATCTCACATTTTTCTTTTATTATTTTTACAGTATTAAATATATTTTTAATTTCATTCATATTTTCTCCCTAAGATATAAAGACTAGAATTAAAGCAGATAGGAACCCCCATCTGCTCTAATTTATACTTATTATATTTTATCTTCTAAATTATCAAAACTATCTGTTTGAATCATTTCATGCTGTAATCCTATAGCTTTAAAATGTTTTTTACCACATTCTATTTTCGCTTTTTCTTTCTCTCTTAATTCTTCTGCAAATAATGTTCCTTTTGTCTCTACTACAAGATATAGCTTTTCATTTCCATCTTTTTCGTATAATACAGCCCAGTCTGGATTATAAGATCCAATAGGAGTATCAATTTTAAACCAACTAGGTAATTTAGCATATACTTTAACACTCTTGCTCGCTTCAAATCTTTCAGCAATACTTTGCTCTATATTTGAATCATCTACAACATAAGTATATGGTGATTTTGTACTTTTTATCATTCCGTCTTTAAAGTGAACTTTTAACTCATTAGTATTAAACAATTCCTGTCCATAAAATTCATTATCTAATTTCTCATATTTAATCCCATCTATAATGAAATGACTCATAGTATTTTTAATTATTTTTATCGCTTCATCTACATACCTTTGAGGATTTCTTTTGAGATATATTTCTGTTTTACTATTAACTATAATATCTGCAATACTCCTCCTAGTAAGACTAGTTTCACTTTGAATATATGAAAGAATATCAGGAATATTAGGTCTAGAAACAGTATAAGAATCAATATTATCTTCTACATTACTTCCTGTAAGTACTCCCACTCCACCTTTAGTTATCTCTGCCTTAACCTTAAAATATTTATATTTTTCATCTGTGAAATATAGTTGAGTTCCTAAACTTTCTGAACATTTTTTTATTAGCTCATCATTATCAAAATCAACTTTGAATTTTGTTTTATATTTTACCTTATCCCATAATTCTTTAAAATCATCACTAAGTAATATCCTTTTATTTATTTTTACAGTTTTTTTATCGGCACTATTTTTAATATTTAAATTTCCAGCAACTTTTTTCAACTTTCCTAGTATTTGAGATTTAATTTCTATAAATTCATCTGGGATTTCTACTAAATTAGCTTTTAATGCTGTTTTTAATTTATCAGTAACCTTATCTTTAGTGTCTATATATTTCATTTCTTTTAGATGTTCATGAATAGCTTTAGATTTTACTTCTCCTAAGCTTTCTTGGTTAATACCATCTATATGCATTATTATATTAGCAAACATATGAGTGCTCACAAAACCAAATTTTATACCTGTTTCCTCTTCTATTTCACTCTGAAGCCCTTTTAAAAACTCCTCATAAGATTCATTAGCCATAACAGTTAGAGAGTTGTACTCAAAACCTTTGACCCTTTCTCCTTGCTGATTTACACAGATTCTAAGTCCTCTTCCGATTTCTTGTCTCTTCTTCATCTCAGAATTAGTTTCATTCAAAGTACAAATTTGAAAGACATTGGGATTATCCCATCCTTCTTTTAAAGCAGAATGAGAAAATATAAATTCTAAAGGCTCACTTAGAGATAATAATCTTTCTTTTTCCTTCATTATCAAATTAAAAGTATCGTTATCAGCATTAGTGACACCTTTAGTATCTTTTTCCAGGATAAATTCTTTACCATCTTTAGTTTTTTTCTTATCACCAGAAAAATATCCATTATGAATTTGACTTACTTTATTTTTAAGATCTACTAAATTAGTTCCTAGAGTTGTATATTTACCACTATCTATGAGTTTTATATACTCTTCCTCAAACATCTCAGCATATTTACCGCTAATAATATTACCTTCTCCATCGTGAGTTCTATAGTTTGCTACCCTATCTATGAAAAATAAACTCAAAACTTTTATTCCTTGAGGATTTAATCTCTGTTTCTTATCCAAATGTTCCTCAATGGTTTTTCTTATTTGTAATCTTTTTATAGTGTCTGGAGATTCTCCTCCAAGTAATTGACCAACTACTAATTTCTCTTTAAATAAATCAATATAAGTTACTCCTGTTTCAGCTTTTTCATCTCTAACAGATATTTCATTTACAAAATAACCCTCGTAATTTGCATTTTTAGTGATATTTTCTAAGTGATCACCATGTCCCACTTTTTTCTTCGTTCTCTTTATTCCACTTTTTTTTCTTACATCCAATTCTAGCTCAGCACTTAATCCTGCCTTAGTTGATTTAATAGAAAGAACTTTTATATATTCTCCATTTTTATTTTCAGGAGCCTGTATTCCAGCTACTTCTATTTGTTTTACTAATCTCTTTTCATAAGCATCTATAGAGTCCAATTTATACATCATATTTTCTTTTACCCTATGAGTAGCGGAATATCTTAGAGTACAAAGCGGCTTTAAAGAAGCTATTGCTTCCTTTGATTTATCTGTATTATCTACCGATTGAGGTTCATCAATTATCACAATAGGATTTGTCTCAGATATAAAATCGATAGGTCTATACCCACTTAATCTATCGTTATATCTATGGATAATATTCGCTTTATCTTCTTTTTTAGGGTCTTTAAAACTTTTATTAAAAGCTCCTATATTAATAACCATAATTTCAATGTTATTACTAGTTGCAAAACTTCTAACTTGTTCTAATTTTTGTGAATCATAATCAAAAAAACTATAGGTAACATTGTCATATAAACCTTTAAAATGTTCTTTTGTTATCTCTAATGATTTTTTAGTCCCTTCTTTTATTGCTATACTCGGTACTACAATTATAAATTTTTTAAATCCGTATTTTTTATTCATTTCAAGGATGGTTCTAAGGTAAACGTATGTTTTACCTGTTCCTGTTTCCATCTCAACACAAAAATTCATATTTTTTATAGTTTCCGATTGCTTTAACCCATTTTTTAATTGTATTTTTTGAATATTTTCTAAAAGTTCTTCCTCGTTAATCTGCATTTTATTAGCGATTCCCAGATCATTGTCTGTAAATGAACTTTGCTGCCTATTAATTTTTCCAACTGTAAAGTTACTATCTAGACTCTCTTGTCCTTCAAATATATTTACAATTGAATCTATTGCTTCTAATTGATAATCTAAGTTATCTTCAAATTTTATTTTCATTAAGTTTCACCTTTTTATATGTATTTGTAGTACATGTCTTTATTTTAACCATCTACTTATTCTTTCTGGTAATAATTTTTTATTTTGTTCTATAAATTTCGTGATTTCTTCTACTTTGATATGAATTAAATTTTTATTATTTCCTATATTTACTTTATCAGAAGTAGCAAACAAGAATATTTTCATTTTCTCACTAATTTCACTATAATCATCACCATTTAAACTAACATGACCCGTTTTTACTTGGACACCGTATAAATTACCTTCACTGTCGATTAATTCAAATTCTATTTTAGCAGTGCTCTTTTTATTTGTAGATGTATAAATATATAATTTTTTTTCTACCTGTAGATATAAGCCTATTATCTCTTCTATATCATTAGCACTGAAGAAAATGATCCAATCTTCTAAACGTATTTTTAATTTTTTTTCCCCAGTAAAAAGAGAATCTGTATATTTATACAATCTACCAGATTGATCTTCAACATTTTGAGTACTATTCCTTGCTGAAAAACTTGATATAATTTTTCCCGGAACTTCTGACTCATGAAATCCTGCTTTAGAATATTCTACTTTTCTGCAAAAACCTATGTCATAATTCACATATTTTTCGTTATTTCGAATATATTTAGAATCCTCTAAGATTTTAGCAATCCAATAAATACCTTCTGATCTCGTCCAAACATAATCACCAACATTCATTCTATCAACAATTACATTAGAAGCAGTAGAAAAACCTTGAGTTTTCCAGTTTTTCTTCTTATATAAATTTCAAATATAGTTTTTTATTTCTTTAGGATCTTTTATGTTTTTATCTAAATTCACTGTAAAAATAGGATCACTCCATCCTATCCCTACTATTTTTTCATTTTTACAGAATTTAAGAAGACCTTCTTGTCCATAGGTTTTAACCCCATCAGTCTTTGTATTTAGTCTCCAAACACTTCCCATTAAAATACCTCCCTTACACCGACTTCACATCTGTTATTCCAGCCACTTTTAGTGTTTGGATAACATTAGTTTTTTCTATATCATTTATAAATCCTGTATCTTTAAAGATTACACTTACCCTTGGTGATTCTAAGAGTTTATGTTCTTCCAATATCCTTTCAGCTATGTTGTTATTAACTCCACTTGCAAGACAGATATAAAGAGTTCCTGCACCTATATTAAATATTTTCTTTTCCTCAATTTCTATTTCATCAATAGGGGTAGTCAGATCTAATCCATGCTTTAATAGTAATTCAAATAAAATATCTTCCTCTGTTCTATCGGATTTTATATTATCCACATGGTCAAATAATGATTGAGTGATATTATCTTTCGCATATTCACTATCCCATTCTTTTATATTAGATGAGTCTAATTTAAATACCTTAAATCCAGTATCTAAATTTGAAATGTCCTTATCATAATTATTCTCTACTATCTTATCCCCAGCCTTTCTAATTCTTTCTTTAGCTATATGACAAATTGTAGGGTATTCATCATTTTTTGTTTTTTCAGGAAGTTGAACCATTATAAATTTTCTATTTCCATTATCTTCAGAATTAAGTTCTACGGTTGCATGGGCTGTTGATGATGATCCTGAGAAAAAATCTAAAATTATTTCATCTTTCATTACAAATGTTTCTAATAAATCCTTAACCAATGAAACAGGTTTTGGATTATCAAAGGTTAAATCAAGTTCTTTAAACAATTTATCATCACTACCACCAAAATAATAAAGTGATGGTAGGTTTTCATACATATTTTCTTGTAATAAATATTTTCTTCTTGGTTGGGTTGTTTCATCATTTCCAAAAACTATTAAATCTTTTTTTAATAATTCTTCCATTGTTTTACTAGGGTTTCTCCACCCCTTATCTGGAATAGGACAGCTTTTTTTAGTTATGGGATGAATAAGTTTTATAAAATAATCATCAGGAGCCTTTTTATTATTTGGCCAAGCCATTGATACAGGTTGATAAACAATTCCATTTTTATCTATTTTGTTATAAGCTCTTTCTCCTCCACTTAAATTAGTGTTTAAATTAATAAATTTTCTAAATTCATCATTCATTTTTTCAAAGTTAATAACTTTATCTTTAAACTTATTAAAAAGTTGTTTAGATTTTTTCATCATTAGTTCAGCATTTTTTTTCTTTCTTTTAATCTCATATTTACTGGTTAAAATATCAATGTTTTTAGAAAAAATTAAAATACTTTCATTTTGATAAGCAATCCCTTTTGCATCACCTTTAGGGTTTCTTTTATCCCAAATAATTGTACCTAAGTTGTTATCTTCACCAAAAATTTCCTGACATAGTTTTTCTAAATTTGAATATTCATGTTCATCTATATGAATTATTATAACTCCATCATCTTTAAGAAGATTTCTTGCTAATTTTAGTCTTGGATACATCATGTTTAGCCAGTTGGAGTGATATCTCCCACTTTGATCCGAGTTAGTAGAGAGTTTATTTCCATCTTCATCTATCTGCCCAGTGACTTTTTTATAATTCTGAATATTATCCTTAAAATTATCTTTATAAACAAAATCTTTTCCAGTATTGTATGGAGGGTCTATGTATATCATCTTTACTTTATTGTGGTATGATTTTTGTAATAATTTTAGTACTTCAAGATTATCTCCTTCAATATATAAATTTTCTGTTGTATCCCAATCTTTACTATCTTCTTTACAAGGTCTAAGAGTTCCAGTACTTGGCGTCTGAGCTATTAATTTAGCCTCTTGTTTTCCATTCCAGTTAAATGAGTATCTCTCTTGCTCTGTTTCTACAGCCTCACCAAGATTAGCTTTTAAAGCTTCAAAATCAATCTTTCCTTCGCTAAACACATCTGGAAATATTTCTTTTAATTTATCTATATTATCTCCGACTATATCCATAGTCTTTCCATCTAATTTCTGCATTTATTTCTCCTTAATATTTATATTTTCTATCCCAACTTCTTTTTAACTCTGGTATATATTCACTATTTAATAATTCATTTATAAATTCATCAATATTAATTTCTTGTCCGTTAAGAATCCCCATAGAACTTTTGAATTTTAATTCATTATTTTCATCAACTATGACACTTAAATACCCATTGAAACTACTAGGGCTAAAATTATCATTGCCCCAAGAATATTGATTGTATGAATATGAAATTGACTCTTTATTCCAACTATTTTTCGTATTATTATTCCAAAAATTAGTTGATTTTACTAACTCATTATCAAGGAATAACTCTATTTTTAGATAATTCACTATTTCTTGAGGTTCTTTAACCATAGTGTTATTTAGAAATTGATATCCTATATTTGTATCCACCCATTTTTTCTCTTCAATAGTATAAGTAAAATTTGGGTTATTATTCTTTATTCTAAGGAATCCATTTTCTAGCTTGTTTTTTATTTCATCGATACTTTTCACTATAAATTCTTGTTTATTTTCTTTATTTATAGGATTTAAATTAGGAATATTTATATCTTTAAATAATGAATCCGTTAAATCAAACCCATCCTCAATCTTTTTCTTTCCTAATGGTGGTTTTTTATGTAATGGATTCCCAGTTATCTTTCTGACTATTTCTTTTATTTTTTCTTCTGTAATACCTGAAGAAAAATCAATATATTCATAATCTAATAAATAATTAGGTATATCTTTTTCTTTTTTTACTAAAATAACTCTATTTCTAGTTTCATTATTTTTCATTATTCCCATTAAAGAAGTGGTTTCAAATCCTACTCCACCTGTTTCTTCATTAGCTTTTTTAGTATATTCATCTGTCATTACTACAATTAAGAATCCATCATTAAAAATATTGTCAATCATCATTCTGTTAAGGTTTTTAGTCCCAAGACCAAGCTCATATATATCTAATGTAGCATCTATTCCATATTCTATTAAATTATCTACTAATTTTTTTACCCATAGTTGGTGTTCATCTGAGTCCCAACTATACATTGCAAAACATTTTATAGCCATGTACCCTCCCTCTCTATTCTTAATCTATCTCTAAATTTTTTAATTGTAAATTTTTTTTCTTTAATTCTAAACTCAATTCTACTCTTCTATTCAGTTGATTTTCTTTTTTCATCTTGATTTTTATCTCTTCTAATTCTTCTTTTAACCTAATTAATTCATCTAATTTTTCTGATTCTAATGTTTTTCCTTGTAGATGTTCACCAAAGACTTTAAAAGCTTTTATTCTGTCTGATATACTCCTATAAAATTCCTTTAAATTAATAGAATTGTAACCTTTCATATCCAAACTTTGAAGAAATTCTGATTGATCTTCCATAATATACCATGGAGTATTATATATTTTTTCTACCTTTATACCTTTATCTATAGACTTTATAGCCGTAGATAATAAAGTCTTCTCTCCGTATTGGAGGATTAATACTGTTGCCTTAGGAATAAAAGAGTGAAAAATCTTCATAATTCTATCTTCATTACCTAAATGTCTTAATTCGATAGTTATAAAGTTTATCTCCTCATATTTTTCGTTTCCATTTATATAAGAATTAATATTAGTATTTTGATAATTCAAACTATACTTTAATCTTACTCTTTCGATGCTATCTACAAATAAATTCTTCATTTTTTCATCGGCATTTATATTCTTATATATTGCTTCCTTAGGAATATTTTTATCTATTTTACATTCCTTTGGAAAATTAAAGTAAATCATTACTTACTCCTTCATTATTTACTGAATTTTGATTTATATGAAACTATGAATTAAATTTTCAACATCTTGTAATGACCTCGTCACCATTATTTTTTCTTTAACTTGATTTATATTATCTAAATTACTTATTTTCTTTAGATTAGGAAAAAGATCAACACTTACTTGACCAAATTTAATTTCTAACATTCCTTCTATTCCTGTTATAAGACCTTTAATTTCTCTTGCATCACCTTGACTTTCTTTTAAAGATTTAAAAATATCGATATCTTCTTTTCTAATGTTTTCAAGAACTTCTAAAACTATTTCTTTCACTTCTTCTTCCCCCTCAACTACGTCTACTCTAACATGTTTTTCATCTTCTATTTTCTTAACTGGAGTTATAACCTCTTTGTTTATTAAATCATTTTTTATAACTTTAGATACAGAAACCTCAACCTTTTTATTATCACTATTTTCCTCAATAAATTCATTATTTATTTCTTCTATTTCCTCTACTTCTCCAAATATTTCAACTGATTTATTATAAAATTCTATATAATTATTAGAATCTTTCATATTGAGAGATGCATCTTTTAGATCTAATAAAGCATCTGTATAAATTAGTTTATTTTCTCCAAAAAATTCACGATTATAACTACCTAAATCATTCAATCTATTTAAAATATCTTCTAAATAAGGTTTGGCAAGAGCATAATTTTTATTTATCATATTTACTGTGGCTTTTTTATAAGATTCGCTTACAATTTCTTCTACAATACTGTTAATTGTCATAGACAAAACAATGGTATGACTTTTATCTATTTCCATTGCTTCTTTATAAAAGTATATCGCTTTCTCAACATCTATATCTGCATAAATATCTCCTAAATCTCTATATATACTAAATTTATTACTATAATTATGATATTCTAATTTATCTATCATTTTATTGTATACATTTATGGCTAAATCTATTTTTTCATCTTCTACAAATTTTTCTGCATTTTTATGAAGTTCTTTAAAATAGTTTTCATCTAGAGTATCATTAAAGACTTCTTTAAAAACATCCGTATTTCTATCTTTAAATAATTCTATTGCCTCATCTGCATATTTTCTTACATTGGAAACATCCTCTGCACTCCAATATGATAAAATTAAATCTTGATAAAATTCATAATTATACTCTTCTGCTATAGGGTCTAGCGAATGATTTTTCAAAAACTCTATTATACTCTTAGTTTTTTCTTTGCACTCTTCCATACGACATATCTCTAAATAACTTTTCTCTAATGATTTTTCCCTATTCATTTTAGATTTTTCTCCTTCCTTTTTTGATTTTAATAAACTTACGTTCGTAATAATATTTTTTCTTTGTATTTTATCAAATGATACCGTATACAAGTCATCCTGATTCTTAATTAGTTTCTTTAACCTTTTCAAAGCTTTAACTTCTAACTGTCTAATTCTCTCCCTAGTTAATTTAAATATTTCGCCTATTTCTTCTAAAGTCCTTAAATGCCCATTATCTAAACCATACCGAAATCTTATCACTTTCTCTTCTCTGTCTTTTAATTTAGATAATGTATCATTTAATCGTTCTTTTAATAATATTTTAGAAACTTCTTCATATGGACTAAGAGTATGCCTATCCTGTATTAAATTTCCTAGTTCACCATCTTCTTCTTTTCCTACTGGAGTTTCTAATGAAATTGGATTTTGGTTCATACTTAAAATAATTTTTATGTTTTCAGTTTCCATATCTAGTCTACTGGCTAATGTCTTTGAGGTAGCCCTTCTTCCTGTTTCTTGTAAGTAAATTCTAGCTTCTTTCTTTATCTTATTTATAATTTCAACCATATGTACCGGTATTCTTATTGTTTTCCCTTGATCAGCAATAGCCCTTGTAATACGTTGTTTTATCCACCAAGTTGCATAAGTTGAAAACTTATACCCTTTTAAATATTCAAATTTGTCTACTGCCTTTATAAGTCCTAAGTTCCCTTCTTGGACTAAGTCCTCTATTTCTAACCCTCTATTAGTATACTCTTTTGCTATATTAACAACTAATCTTAAGTTTGCCTCTATAAGTTGTTTTTTAGCCGTCCTATCTCCTTGATCCGATAATTTAGCTAACTCAATCTCCTCTGAATGATTTAAAAGTGAAATCTTACCAATTTCACTTAAATATATATTTAAAGAACTCCCAACTTGTAGATCCATATTTTTTATACTGACTTTACTTGTATTACTTATACTTCTGTATTCTTTTAATTTATCTAAAACACTTAAATAAATATCTTTTAATGACTTTAACTCTATATTTTTAATTTGAAGTTTACTATTTACTCTCTCTAAATATGTTGACCCTAACCAATCTGTTTTGTGCTCTTCATCTATTTTAACTTTATCCATTTTCAAAGATTTTTTACACATCGAAATCATAAATTCGTCGTTATATCTAACTTCAAAATAAGTTTGTTTAGGAAACAGTTTATGAAGTTCAATTAAAACTAATTTAAAATTATCCCTTTTAAAAAGCCTAATTTTAAAAAAATCAATCTCATTAACACTATAATCTTTAGAGTTATTATAATCTTTAGATTTCACTAGATATACAAGCTCAACTTTTTCTATTTCATCTATTAAAATTTTTTTTGTCGCTTCACTAGATTTAAGATTGTTTCGAATAACATTTTTATTTATAATCGTGTTCCTTAAATACTTTTTATCTAAATTTAAATATTTCATAAATCTCCCCTGGATTTATTTTATAATTAAAAACGAAATAAGTTCAAAATCGTCCATATTTTGTGCTGCATTATAAGATAGTGTAGTTGCTCCAAAGCTGAATAGGCTATCTATTCCTTTCTCTTCTTCCTTCCCAACAATATTTTCAACCACTTTTTCAAGATGATTTGCAAATTTATTCATATCTCTTGCATCATCAGTCTCAAGATTAAATTTACTTATGAGTTCTTCACATAATTTACTATTACCGCTACATACTTTTTTATAAAGATCTAAGATCTTTTTACTCTGTATAAAATTATACATAACCTCCCCATTATCATCTATATATACTAAGAAATATGGATTTAATGGATTATGTTCACTAGGTTTTATATCTGTATTTATTTGTCTTAGACAAAAAATAACCCCACCATTAGCTTCTTCTGTATTACTTCTAGCTATTGCATACATACCTGTAGGAGCTTTTTCTACTATTTTCTTATTTTCTTTCATATAGTTTACTAGATCCATTTTAAAATCATTAAAGGTTAAATCTGTAATAGATATTCCTCCACTCATATCTTCAAGGTCAACTACCTGATCTTGGAGCTGAGTAAGCTGTTTTTTTCTATAATCCAGGTCATTCATTCCTTTCTTAGAAGTGTCTATTACATTTTCTTCTCCAGTAGCAGATACGTCTAGCATTACCATTTTTCCACTCACTCTAGACTCTAATTTAATATATTCATCTAACTCCATATTAGGCCAAAAATTCACTAACTGTATTACATCATTTATAGAGCCTAATCTATCTATCCTTCCAAATCTTTGAATAATTCTTACAGGATTCCAATGGATATCGTAATTAATAAGGTAATCACAATCTTGAAGATTTTGACCCTCAGATATACAATCAGTAGCTATTAATATATCTATCTCTGGTTGATTTTCTTCCTTTCTTTCCTTGGATCTTGGTGAAAAATTAGTAAGAACATTATTTAGTTCCATCCTTATTCCTTTTAGTGTACTTTTTGGTGTATCACTTCCAGTAATTAAAGCTGAATAAAGTTTCAAATCATTTAAAGCATAATCTTTTATATTTTCATAAAGGTATCTTGCTGTATCAGCAAAAGCAGTAAAAATTATTACTTTTTTATTACCTTTATTGATAGGAATTTTTATTTTTTCATTAATCAATTCTTTTAATTCTATAAGCTTTTGATCTCTATGAGCCTTAATATTATTTGTTTCAATAAGAATATCCTCTAGAATAACTCTATCCCTTACTAATTCTTCTCTCCACTTTATAAGATCTATATCTTTAAGAAGTACCTTTACTTTCTTACTTCCTATTAATAAATCTTCCATTTTAGGATCATCTATATCAATATTACCTATGTCTACATTTTCAACACTATCATCATGATTATCTATTTTTTTTATGGCTGTATCTATTTGTATCAAAAGCTTAGCTGTCGTGAGACCAAAAGAGTGAATTGAACTTTCCATTCTTTTTAATAAGTTTATTCTCATAAGATGCACTAAACTCTGTTCCCTGTCAGATTGCTTTAATACACTACCTCTTCCACCCTTGACCTTGGTATCATATTTATCACTATATTTTTTAGCTTTATTAGGTAGAACATACTTTAGAGGGGAATATATTCCCAAATTTAATGCTCTTATTGATCTATTTAGTTCAGATAATGGCATAAATTCATTTTTACTGTCTATCCTAGCTTTTTTATTGATTGGTTTTAACCTTGTTGGGAATTTTCCAATTAAACTCATGTCATAATATTTTTCAATATGCTTTCTAGACCTTGCTATTGTTAGCATATCTAGTAATTTAAAATAATCCATCTCAAGATGTTCTAACAAACTCTCTAAAGTTTTTAATTCTTCATTTAAACCATTCCATTTATTAAAGGCCATTTGAGCTTTTCTTAGAGTTTGATCTATACTTCTAATCCCTTGAGCTTCTAACGCATTATCTATCCCTTCAGTTGCAAAGTATACCTGGTTTTTTAAATCAGTCATCTTATTATTTACAGGGGTGGCAGAAAGCATAAGTACTTTTGTCTTTGTTCCTTCTTTCAATACTTTATTTAACAACCTAGAATATCTGGTTTCCTTATCTCCTCTGGCATTATTATTTCTAAAGTTATGTGATTCATCTATCACTATTAGATCGTAATTTTCCCAATATATTTTCTCCAGATTAAGTTCTCCACTCATTCCATGGTATCTACTTAGGTCTGTATGGTTTAGTACATCATAATTTAGCCTATCATCTATAAGAATATTATCTTTTCGATTTCCCTTAAATGCTAACCAGTTTTCTCTGAGTTTTTTAGGACATAATACCAATACCCTGTCATTTCTTAACTCATAATATTTTATTACCGCAAGTGCTTCAAAAGTTTTACCTAACCCCACACTATCAGCAATGATACAACCATTATACTTTTCTAATTTATCAATTGCTCCCAGTACCCCGTCTTTTTGAAATTGATAAAGTTTATCCCAAATTGTAGTATTTTTAAATCCAGTTTTACTTTTTACAATATCCTCTTCACTGAGATCTTCCAAGTAATCTTTAAAAATATTATATATCGTGACATAATAAATAAATTCTGGACTGTTTTCCTTATAAACTCCTTCCAAAGTTTCCAATAAAGATGTTTTTACATCTTTCACTTTAGAGGTATCATTCCAAAACATATCAAATTGCATAAGCATACTTTTTGTATAATTTTCATCTTTTATATAGGTATTCATCTCTGGTTTTCCAGATGATACAAACCCTAACCCACTAGAAGTAAAATCAGCACTCCCAAAAATACATGAACTCCCATGCTTTTGATTCTCCATTACAAACATTTTTTGTGGAAGAGAATATTCCTCATCATATGCTTTTACTTCTACTTTATCTCTTATCCACTGAGCACACTCTTTAGCTATCTCAGATTGCTTTAATTCTCCTTTAAGGCTTATCTCGTACCTGTCTCCAGCTAACCCTTGCTCATAGCTTCCGTTGAGTTTAAATTCTCTTTTTATATCTTTTTTTTCATTAACAAATGTGGGTTCTGAAAATAATAATCTAAGATTACCTATCTTCCCTAATTCTTTTCTGAGATGTTCGTAAGCATAAATAGTAAAATAAGCTGAAATAATTGAAAGTTTACTCCCTGTTTTAAGATCATTTTTTAACTTATTTCCAACTTTCCCATTAGCTTTATTATCAAGCATTTCCATTGAAGATTCCTCCTACAAATCAATATTACCTAAACTCCTCCTACAATTTCTTCTCAGTAATTACTTTTACAACTCTGCCTTCTACCTTTACCTGTTTTATCTCTTCATCAATTATGTATTTGTCTTCATAATTGGAATTTAAACTTTTTAAAACTATTATATTTTTTTTAGGACACTGAACTTGTTTTATATAAGTTTCGTCATTATAAGTTATTACATATATTTTTCCAGCAACATAATCATTTAACTGTGGATCTACTACTACGATATCTTTATCATTGATAAGTGTAGCCATAGAATCTCCATTTACCTCTACAAGAAAAGAATCAGAACTAAAACCATCATCTATAACTTTTTTATATTTAAGAATGGTCTCTAAATTGAGGTATCCTTTTCCAGCGGAAGCTACTCCGTATACAGGGAGTTTTATAATCTTAACGTCTGTATATTCAGCTTCACTTTCATTAATTTCTATTCCCCCTTTAAACTCTTCTTCTTCTAAATATCCAACCATTTTATATAATTCTTTATAGTCAATCCTTAAAGCAGAAGCTATTTTTTTTAATTGATAAGGGTTAATTATCTTAGTTTCTGTTTTTAAAATACGGTTTAATACTGATGGATTTAAACCAGCTTTTAGTGATAACTGATTGAACCCTAATTCTCTTTTTTCTTTGATCTTAACTATATACTCACTTAATTTAATTCTTTTTTCTATGGGTATTTCGGTTAGTTTATTTTTCATATCAGCCTCCTTAATAATTAATTATAGCTCTTAGAACTTCACAAGTGAAGTTAATTTCTAAAAAGCACTTTACATATAGAATGAAATGTTATACACTATAAATGTGAAGCACTACATAATTGTAGTGTTCTGATTATAGAACGCCAAAAGGGGGAAGATATTATGAAGATAAAAGATAAAGTTAAAATTGAATGTTTAAAACAAGGTAAAACTTTAACTGATGTTGCTGTAAAAATAGGAATTACTAGAAATAACTACTATTTTCATTTAAGAAATAGTAATCATAACATATTGAGAAGAACAGAAGAAATCTTAGGGTTAAAAAATGGGTATTTTAATTAAAACAATTTATTAACTGTTTTTGTTTAATAACAGGGGGGAAGTATGGAAATTTCAAATGCTGTGGTTATAAAAAGTGTATTTAGGAATAAAGAGAAGATAAAAAAGAATGAATTTATAAAGAAAATAAAAAAAATTTCATATGATCTTACTCCTAATGGAGAAAAGCAGTACAAATTATTTTGAGGGAGGAAAATTATGGCTAGACCAGAATCAGCTTTATCTTTAGAGCTGGAGAGAAGTATGAATATGCAGGTACGAGTATCAACTTTTGAAGAACATCTGAGGCACACTCAAATAATAAGTGATTTAGACCGTGAAAGAAGGGTAAAAAGTTTTAACTTAAATAAATGAAATGAGGATATGCAGAAATCATTTAGTAAAACTAGATCTAATATTTTGGGATTAAAAGATTTTTTATCCATGAAAAAAGCTCTAAAAGAATTAGATCAAAAAATAATAAAATTTAATGATACATACTTTAAGAAGAGAAAAGAAATAGATGCTTTAGAGACCCGATACGATACTTTAAATAAAGAATTAATTCTATGGCTCTTAAAATATGCTGTTAATTGCAGGGAAAAGCTAAAAATAGAAAATTATAATATTGAAAAAAAACTCATAAAAGAGAATTTAGGCATAAAGAGAGGGAAGTTATGAAAAGGGATAATATAAAGTATACAATTGGAGAAGTCCAGCAACATAAACTTATAGAGTTTGGTTTGGATATAAAAGATGCTTTTATTATTTCTTATTTAAAAGATATGAAAACTTGGAAAAACATCCTTGAAAAATCTGTAGATGGGGATAATTATATGTGGGTTGACTATCAAAAGTTATTAACCTATCTTCCAGCATTAAAGATAAACTCAAACGATGTATTATCTAGAAGGTTAAAAAAATATGAAGCTCTTGGATTGATAAAAAGACATCTTCATAAAAATTTAGTTTATGGATCATATAACTTTATATTTCTAGAGGAAAAGTTCAATACCTTGTTTGAATTCAATAAGATAGAAGATAATGAAGATGAGATAGAAGAGATGAAAAAAAAGATGGGTCTTCTAGGTCAACAAACTCCGCACCCGACTCAAAAGTCGTGTGGTTTCGACTCAAAAGTAGCCTCTACACCGTCTCAAAAGTCGTCTGATAATACTCCCATAAATATACTCCCACAAAAAGATAGTAGTAGCACAAAAGAAAATTCTGCTGCTGCTTCTGATGAAACTACTTTAAAAAACATAAAAGAGTTGATAGTTAGAAATGGATTTAAAAACTATAATTCTCAAACCCTAAAAAATATTAAAAATTATTCCAAGGGATCTTTAGAAGAAGTTGAAAAAGTGATTAAATTTATGAAATCAAAGAATAAACCTTTAAACTCTAAGATTTTAGTAGCTATTTTGAAAGATAAAGATCATCGGATAGCTGAGTTGATAGATCCTAAGAAAGTTACTAGAAAAGAAAAAATAACCTTCATGGTTGAAAAACTAGGGGAACCTGAAATTAGGTCTATGAGAAATTTAATTTTAAAAAATATTGGGTGTGAATGCCAAGGTGTAGATGATGATCTCGGTAATCGGCTCTGCAAAAAATATAATAAATTAAAAACTCAAGGGGAGTTATTATGAAAAAAAGAAAGCGTGAGAAGGTGATTGTCTAATGGGAAAAGTAATTCTGTTTAAAAATAATAAGGGTGGAGTAGGAAAATCGTTACTTACATTTTGGACTGGACATATTTTATCTTCCCTTGAAAACCTGAATGGAAAGAAAAATAAGGTGTTAATTCTTACATCAGATTCTCAAAACAATATCTTGCAGCTTGCAGGTATTGATACAGGGTATGGACGCGGATTAGAGGGGTATATTGAGGATGGCCATGGAGAGCTTATGAGGTTACGAGAAGGATTATTCTACATCCCTCTTACTACTACAAGGATTAAATCTACATTTGAGGATAAATTTTTAAAGTTAATTGAAATTTTTAAAAAACAATATGACTATGTTTTGATTGATGGGTCTCCAGTACTAAAACTAGATGATATATTTTTGGATGTCAGTGATAAAGTGGTTATTCCCACATTTCTGGATAATGTGACTACTAAAGGAATGATCAATCTAATTAAAGAAATTGGTATTGAAAAGATAGCTATGGTGGTTCCTAATCGGGTTGGTAGAAGTAAGATGGAAAAAAAACATCTAAAAATGCTTAGAGATAATTTAGATAAAGGAGGGATTCAAGTTCTAGATCCAATCTTTCAATCTTCAAAGATCATGAAATTAACAGAGAAAGGGAAAACAATCATGGAAACTAAGAGTATTCAATACAAAACCATACAATCTACCTTCGTAAAGATCGTAAAAGGGGTGATGTAGTGGATATCTTTGGAGAACTACAAGAAGTAATAAAAAAAGATCTCTATGTTTCTAATTTTGATTTCGGAAGTTACGAAATTGAAGAAAAAGATATTGAGTTTATAAAAAATAGTGAGCAAAAACTAAGGAAAAGCTTCATGGCTATAAGTAATTCTCTATATGATATTTGTACAATGCTCAATCAGGTATCTTTAAAATTTAAAAACTCCGGGGATTTTATGAAATGGTATCAGGCTAATGGATTAAATAAAGATAATATTTCAGAATTTAACAAAAGGTTTATTTTGTTTAATGAATTTAAAGAAAAAAAGGATCTTATCTCTTCTCTTTCTAACCAGGCGGTAAAACTATTAACCCATAAAGATGTGACTTACAGCACCAGAGAAAAGATCATTAAAGAAAATATTACTAAAGCCCAAACCATTAAACAACTACTGAGACCTATGAAAGATCAAGGTATTCTTGAATTTAATGATAAACCGAAAACACATATAAATTTAAAAAAGTTTGAAAAAATGAAAAGTAAGCTGACAAAGGTTAAAAATTCAAAAGAACTAAAAGATATAAAAAGTGAGATAGATACCATTGAGAAATATTTAAAAGAGATAAATCAAATAGTTAAAAATAAAGAGAATGAATTGGATAAGAAAAAATAATTTAACATTACCATAAGGGAGGAGGACTATGACCGATAGAAATCAAGAAAATTTAGGAGAACTATTATCAAAGATTCAAAAGAATGAAATCAAATTAAGTAGTAATTATAAGGGGATGAACTTAGATCTAAAAGGTTCGGTATGCAGTTTAAAGATAACATATGATTTTAAATTTAATGTCAGTGATCTTGAACAAATTTTAAAAAATAAAGCACTTAATAACTAGTAACCAACAACTTAAAAATTAAATCTAAATAAATTAGTAGGGATTAACTTAAAGGTTTATTTAGAATGGGAAAATTAATTTTTAAATAACAATAGATAGTGAGCATAATGACTCAAAGTCTGTTAGAAAAAGCAATTAAATATTGCTTTCTTTTAGCAGGCTTTTTTTTATCGTTTTTTTTAGGAGGTAATAATGAAAAATAAGGAAATTAAAGCAATTAAATTTATCAGAGAGAATATTGGATTTTTAACTATATTAACCCTATTCATTGTGTTAAATCAAGCAAGTCTGGCTTCTGGGGTAGGGCTACCCTTTGAAGGACAATTAGATAAGATAATGGAATCTATTACAGGTCCAGTTGCTAAATCACTGGCAATTCTTGCAGTTGCTTCTTGTGGTCTTGCAATGGCATTTGGAGAAATGGGTGGGGCAATGAAAAAATTAGTAAACATAGTATTTGGTATTTCCATAGTATTTGCAGCAACAAGCTGGGTTCCTACATTCTTTGGATTCTCAGGAGGAGTAGGATTTTAAATAGGGAGGTAGTGAATTATCATGTGGAAAACAAATATAAAAAAAACTAAGGATAAGGTGGAGCTTTCTCCATCTAGTCCTTGGAATGACAGATATATGAAATTATCAAAATCAGTAAGAAATTGGCAATTAGCATTTTTAAGCATGGTAATAATGTTTAGTATCAGCTTATTTGTGACTCTTCGTATATCAACAAAAGCATCATTTGTACCCTATATAGTTGAAATAACAAAAACTGGTGAAGTAACAAATGTTGTGAGACCTCTTGAAAATAAATATAGTATTTCAGATATTCAATACAAACATTATTTAAGACAATTCCTAATTAAGGTTAGATCCATACCATTAGATCCTGTTTTATTTTCAACTGAATATAAAGAAGCTCTTAAGTACACCAGTCTAGAAGCCAAAACCAAATTAAAGAAAATATATATGGAAGACAACATTAATCAAAGATTTAAAGATAAGGAAAGCAGAAATATACAAATTGCTTCCATAGTAAGAGTTCCGAATACTAATTCATTTAAAGTCAGATGGAAGGAAACAAGCTACAAAGGAGGTGGCATATCGAATAGAACAAATCAAGAAGGGATTTTTAGTTTAAAATCTATCCCTGCTAATACAGAAGCAGAGCTGATTATTAACCCATTAGGGATAACAATAACAGATCTATCTATAAATCAAGATTTTTAAGGAGGGTTAAATTTGAGGAAAAAATTGTTAATTTTAATGATTGCTATTAGCAGTATTACTTCATTTAGTGAAGATTTTACAATGGTAAAAAACAGAATACAAAGCGGTTTAAAGCAAGCGAAGGCAAATATAAAAACAACTTTTGTATATAACAAGAGCGATTCGTATAACATCTATGGGAAACTTGGATATTTAACTTCTATCAATCTTAACAAAGATGAGGAGATTATCTTCATAGGAGCAGGAGATACCTCCAGGTGGGGACTTGAGACCATCTCAACACCTAATGGTTCAAGGGTATATATAAAACCATTTTATAAAGATATAAAAACTAATATAACTATCCAAACAGATAAAAGAGAATATAACATCTTAATAAATTCATCTACTAATCAGTGGAATTCAGTTGTTGAGTTTGATTACCCACAACAAAAGTTGGAATTAAAGAGAAATAAAGAAAAAATAAAGCAAGAGCAGGCAGCTAAAGATCGAAATGAGCTGACAACTGTAAATACTGAAAGTATTAATTTTAGATATAAAATATATAGTCATAGATTAGAGATTGCACCTACTCAAGTATTTGATGATGGGAATAAGACTTTCTTTGTTATGAAAGATATTATGCAAGAAGCACCATCTTTATTTTTAAAAGATGGTAAAGGTCTAAAATTAGTTAATTATAGGGTAAAAAATAACTATTATATCGTAGATAGATTGGGAAAAGAGTTCATATTAAAACTGGGTAAAAAAAGTGTGAAGGTTAAGAAAAAATAGGAGGCTAATATGGAAAAGGTAGAAATTAAAGGAGTTCACATTTCAAAAAAGATGGTTGTACTAACAGCTTTAGGTGTAATTCTTGTATTTATCCTTCTTTTAGCCCTTAAACCATCTAAAAAAGAAGTGGTAAAAGTAGTTGAGACTCAAGTAATTGAGAAAGTAGAGGAAGATATAGGGTTACCTGGGGACTATGTGGAACAAAAAGAATGGGAAAATCAAGGGAAAGAAATTGAAAGTTATAGTTATGAAAAACCTACTGAATATATTCCTGAAAATGGATATCAAAATGATTATGAACAAGAGGCACCATCATACTATGCTGACCAGGAAGAACAAAAGCGATTAGCTGCTATTGAATTGGCTAAAGCAAGTAAAATAGGGTTTATTAATTCTAGTTCAGATTATTCTAAAAAAAATATTAAAGAAAAAAAAGAAACAGATGCAGTGAATCAAACTGACCTAGGGTTTTACAACACAAATTATCTAAAAGCTAGAGAAGAACTCCCATTAAAAGACCTGGAGGTAAAACAAGGAACTATTATTCCATCGGTGACTATCTCTAAAATAAACAGTGATCTTCCAGGAGATGTAGTAGCTCAAGTTTCTGAAAATGTTTATGATTCAAAAACAGGAAACTACCTACTAATACCTAAAGGATCAAAACTCTATGGGAGTTATTTATCAGATATTAACTTTGGGCAGGAAAGGATAGGGGTAAATTGGGATAGAATAATTTTTCCAAATCAAAAATCTATAAATTTACTCGGAATGGCGGGAATTACTTCTTCAGGAGAAAAAGGGTTAAAAGATAAGGTAAATAATCATTATGGGAAATTACTGCAAGGGATTATATTTTCAAGTGTCTTAGCTACAACAACTTCAATTGTTACAGAGGATGATAATGGTGATGACGATGATAGAAGTTACCTATCAATTGCAGGGGAAACAGCATCACTTGAAACAATAAAAGTTGGGAATAAAATTGTTGAGAGAAGCCTCTCAGTAGATCCAACGATAGAGATACGAAATGGAATGAAGTTCAACATCTTAGTGAATAAAGATATTATTCTTTCAGAGTATGAACTATAAACCATAAAAAATATTAGAAAAAATGTAATTGGAGGTAGTGAGTGGCAATAAAAAAAAAGAAATTATCAATAGCTATTATCTTGATGACTTTTATCTCTACTTTACAGTTTGCAAGCCAAACATATGCTAAATACACCAATTATATATGAATAGGTAAGATTTTGAGGTTATCTCCATCTTTTCCCCTCATCCACACCGTACGTGAAAGTTTCCCTTCATACGGCGCTCCATCAAAATTATATTAAATTATTTTATTTACAATTTAGAA
>Ga0316197_10000126_pt1 | contig 57559 bp, 56 predicted proteins | sample OudBiesiAoxic_MG_FD_204939 | JGI IMG/M metagenome (GOLD analysis project Ga0316197, IMG submission 204939) | Coastal sediment microbial communities from Oude Bieten Haven, Netherlands - site A oxic | ecosystem: Environmental > Aquatic > Marine > Coastal > Sediment | place: Netherlands... | reverse complement strand
TGGGATTATACTCATTATTGGATGGGTATAAGGCACTGAAAATGTATTCGGAACCGCCGTATGCGACCCACGCTTGTACGGTGGTGTGAGAGGACGGAGGCCGCGAGGCCTCCTCCTACTCGATTGGCTCCCTTTGCTGGACTTGAACCAGCGACATACGGATTAACAGTCCGGCGTTCTACCAACTGAACTAAAAGGGAATTATATGGTGCCTCGAGGCGGAATCGAACCACCGACACGAGGATTTTCAATCCTCTGCTCTACCGACTGAGCTATCGAGGCAAAAAAATGGTGCCGACTACCGGAGTCGAACTGGTGACCTACTGATTACAAGTCAGTTGCTCTACCTACTGAGCTAAGTCGGCACACTTATTTTTTTGCTATTGCTGGATAAACCAACAACCTTGAACCTTTATAAAAACAGGCTCTTTAATATGGCTCCCTTTGCTGGACTTGAACCAGCGACATACGGATTAACAGTCCGGCGTTCTACCAACTGAACTAAAAGGGAACAGATTTTGTGTTCTTCTTACAAGGAAGAAATGGTGCCGACTACCGGAGTCGAACTGGTGACCTACTGATTACAAGTCAGTTGCTCTACCTACTGAGCTAAGTCGGCACTAATTTTTTATTAATCTTTAAAAAGATAAAGACTAAATTGTATGGCTCCCTTTGCTGGACTTGAACCAGCGACATACGGATTAACAGTCCGGCGTTCTACCAACTGAACTAAAAGGGAATTGTATGGTGCCTCGAGGCGGAATCGAACCACCGACACGAGGATTTTCAATCCTCTGCTCTACCGACTGAGCTATCGAGGCAAAAGAATGGTGCCGACTACCGGAGTCGAACTGGTGACCTACTGATTACAAGTCAGTTGCTCTACCTACTGAGCTAAGTCGGCACACTAAATTCTTTTGACTATTCGTGAACTAGCATTTAATAAATAAATCTAGAACTACACCAACAATCTTATTGTATGGTGCCCGGAGGCGGAATCGAACCACCGACACGAGGATTTTCAATCCTCTGCTCTACCGACTGAGCTATCCGGGCAACGAGCGCTATTAAACGGATTTTTGCCCCTACCGTCAACTTTTTTTTTCAAAATATGCTATTTTTTTGATTGTTTGCTTGATAATTCATCGAATAGCTTATTTTGTGGCTAAATCTTCCCAGAATTAAACTCTTTTTTAAAGGCTGTAACCTTTTCTAAGTATCGTCTTGCTTCTGAATTTTTGTGTTTTTTAGTCAAAGCCCAATAAACTTGGTTAGGTTTTAAACTATTAATATCGCTGATTGCTCGGCTTTTACTGCTACTAAAGGTATTCAATACGCCTCCAGCCCCTCCATTGTAAGCTGAAATCATACTGTACTGCTTTGATACAGGGTGACGGATGTCTTTTAAATAGCGTGTTTTTAAAATATGGAAGTAGGCCGTTCCCGTATCAATATTGTTGTATGGATTAAATAAATACTCAGGACTAGGATCTCCAGATTTATTTTTTACTAATTTAAATACATCGCGTCCAGCGGTTTTAGGTACAACCTGCATTAATCCATAAGCATTAGCCCAACTTACAGCGTAAGGGTTAAAGCTACTTTCTGTTCTGATTATTGAATAAATCAGATCTTCTGGGATATCGTAGCGTTGGGATGCCTTTCTAACAATGTCAGCATATTTGTATTCACGCAGTTGCGCATGGTTCTTGACCATAGGAATATCAACATAAAATGCTTTTTTATAATCGATATTTTTAGTTTTTAAGTGATTAGTAATTAAGTAGTCAGCGTAACGGCTAGCTCGCCAAGACCACTCAATCGGTTTCTTATCTTGATCGAGTACTTGCTTATATAAAAAAGGTTTTCCGCCAAGGGTAATATCGGCATCAGAATAAAGATCGACACTTGCAGGGTCATCAGGGGTAAGCAGTGTTGTAATAATTGCTTGACGCAAATGAGTTTTTGGGTCGGTTCCAGCAACGGTTTCTACTGTCACTCGACCTGTAGTGAAGTCAACTTGGGAGCGACTTAAGTAACCGTCGGTATATTTTACATAAGAGCGTTTGCCTGCAGTAACAAGGTTTTTTTTACCCCAACGCTTTTCAATGTTGCCATTAAAACTACTAATTAAACTATCAAGAGCTTTTACATCTTTAGTAAATTGACCTGGCAGGGGGGCTAAGTTTTTAGCAAAACGGTTAGTGGTATCGTAGTTCACCCCAAAAGTGGACTCTATGGATTCTCGGCTACAACTGGTGAGGAAAAGACAAGCAGAGGTAATCAGGATAATTTTTTTCATAAAGACAATATAGGTAAGAATTCGATAATAAGGTTAACGGCTAAGAGATAAATAGCTGAAACAGATAAAAATAAAGCAGCCATTAGACTGCTTTATTTATAATAATTTATGCGCTTGGTGGTGTGTAACCATCAATGATGACTTCTTTGCCATCAAATAAGAAACCTTCCATTTCCGTTTCCAGTAGTTTGCGGTGCTCTGGATCCATCATGTTCAGTTTCTTTTCATTAATAAGCATAGTTTGTTTATGTTGCCATTGGCCCCACGCTTCTTTGGAGATATTGTCAAAAATACGCTTACCTAGTTCTCCTGGGTAAAGTTGAAAATCTAGGCCATCGGCTTCTTTATTTAAAAGAACGCAAAATACAGTGCGACTCATGGTTATTCTCCATTAGAAATTTCGAACGGTAAGGCATCTAACAGTTTTTGAACTGGCGCTGCTAATCCTACCGTCATTGGTTGAGATAAGTTATACCAAACTCCACGCGTTCCTTCCATCACCATATTAGGTTTCTTGGTCAGAGTGATAAGTACAGGAGTAATATCTAAGTGGTAATGGCTAAAGGTATGACGAAAAGCAATTAATTGCTGGCTTGATTTCACATCCATACCATAGTGATCAGATAAATCATTTAAGGTATTTTCTGGTTTTTCAGGAAAGCAGTATAAGCCACCCCAAATTCCTGTTTGAGGTCGTTGTTCTAGTAAGACTTCACCATCGTGATAGTAGATAGCAAACCATGCCTCTTTAGTTGGTTTGTCTTTTTTGGGCTTTTTAGTTGGGAAATCTAATTGACGATCTTGCGCTTTTGCTTGGCAGAGATCATTCACTGGGCAAATCTCACACTTAGGCTTAGAACGAGTACAGACAATCGCCCCCATATCCATCATAGCTTGATTGTAGCGTTCAACGCCTAACTCTGGTGTATGTTCTTCTGCTATTTCCCACATGGTATTTTCGACAGACTTCTTACCAGACCAACCTTCAATGGCAAAGCAACGAGAAAGGGTGCGCTTTACATTGCCATCTAAAATAGGGTGGCGTTGCTTGAGAGAAAGTGACAGAACAGCACCCGCAGTAGAACGGCCAATCCCTGGAAGGGCAATGACTTCTTCAATCGTTTCGGGGAATTTTCCATTATATTGCTCAGCGATGATCTGTGCTGTTTTGTGCAAATTACGAGCACGAGCGTAATAGCCAAGTCCGGTCCATAAATGAAGTACTTCATCTTGCTCTGCTTTAGCTAAATCAACCACGGTTGGAAAGCGAGCCATAAAGCGCTCGAAATAAGGAATAACCGTTGTTACTTGGGTTTGTTGCAGCATGATTTCAGATAACCATACTTTATAAGGCGTTTTTTCTAATTGCCAAGGTAACGTCTTACGGCCGTAATTGTCGTACCACTCTAAAATGGCGTGAGAGAAAGAAGTCATGACATGCTCGATTGCTTTTTATAATGGAGAGGATTGCATCATACTGTGGTGACTTTGTACACCCGATAGAAAATAGGGTTATTCGGTCAGGTATATAATTTAGCTTAATTAAGCTTGTTTATAGAGAAAACCAAAGATAATACTTGAACACTGGGCTAAACTTTGGATAATGCCGGATCCACAATCCTTGTTCAGAGAATAACCAGGTTATCCAATCATGACTGAAGTGACTAAAAACGACTTTACCGAAGAAGGTAAAATCGTTCGTAAAATTCGCAGCTTTGTACGCCGCGAAGGACGTTTAACGAAAGGCCAAGAAGGCGCGATTACTGAGTGCTGGTCTACCATGGGCATCGATTTTGTTGAGCAAATGCTTGACTGGAACGAGGTGTTTGGTAACAACAACCCTGTCGTTTTAGAAATCGGTTTTGGTATGGGTGCATCTTTGGTTGAGATGGCACAGAATGCTCCTGAGAAAAACTTCTTAGGTATTGAAGTTCACCGTCCGGGCGTTGGTGCTTGTCTTGCAGCAGCAAAAGAAGCTGGCGTAACTAACTTGCGTGTTATGTGTCACGATGCGGTAGAAGTATTTGAATCGATGATCCCTGATTCATCGGTAAATACATTACAACTGTTCTTCCCTGACCCATGGCATAAAGCGCGTCACCATAAGCGTCGTATCGTTAAGGCTGAGTTTGCTGAGATGATACGCCCTAAGCTGATTGACGGCGGTATCTTCCACATGGCAACAGACTGGGAGAATTACTCAGAACACATGGTTGACGTTATGAATGCGGCACCAGGTTATGAGAATATCGCAACTGATGGCGACTTTATTGCTCGTCCAGACGAGCGTCCATTAACAAAATTTGAAGCTCGTGGTCATCGTTTAGGTCATGGCGTTTGGGATATTAAATTCCGTCGCAACGCATAATCAGTAGGTTTACCATGCTGTATGACAGCGCACCATAAGCGCTGCATAGATCTTATGCCAATCTAAATAAATATTAAAGCCAACCTCTGTGTTGGCTTTTTTGTCCCTGCTGTGAAAGGAAGTAAAAGATATGAAGCCAACAAAACAGATATTAGAAGATATTTTGGATGAAGTTCGTCCTCTTATTGGACAAGGGAAAGTTGCCGACTATATTCCTGCACTCGCCTGTGTATCAAGTGATAAACTTGGTATTGCAGTGTATACCAATGATGGTGAGATGTTCACAGCAGGAGATGCGCAAGAACAGTTTTCTATTCAATCGATTTCAAAAGCACTAAGCCTGACGTTGGCAATGGAGTTATATCAACCAGAAGAGTTATGGCAACGAGTCGGAAAAGAGCCCTCTGGACAGGCATTTAATTCGTTGATCCAACTTGAGATGGAACAAGGTGTTCCTCGTAATCCATTTATTAATGCTGGGGCTATTGTTATTGCCGATATGCTGCATAGTCGTTTTTCTGCACCCAAGCATCGCTTATTGGAATTTGTGCGTAAGTTATCAGGTAATGAACATATTATTTATGATCGTGCAGTGGCTAATTCGGAAATGGATCATAGCGATCGAAATGCTTCTATTGCTTATTTAATGCGATCGTTTGGTAATTTTGATAATGAAGTGATGCCAGTATTAAAGAATTATTTTCATGCTTGTGCATTAAGTATGAACTGTGTTGATCTGGCTAGAACATTTGGTTATTTAGCCAATAAAGGCATTCAACCAGAAACTAATGAGGTGATTGTTACTCCAATGCAGAGCAAGCAAATTAATGCGTTAATGGCAACTTGCGGCTTGTATGATGGCGCGGGTGAGTTTGCATACCGTGTTGGAATGCCTGGTAAATCGGGCGTTGGTGGTGGCATTATTGCCATTGTTCCTGGTGAGATGACGATTGCTGTATGGTCTCCAGAGTTGGATCCATCAGGTAACTCGCTTGCGGGTACCAAGGCATTAGAGCTGCTTTCTGAGCGTATCGGACGTTCGATATTTTAAGATAGAAAGAGCAGTAAATTATGTGTTTACTGCTCTTATAGTTTCTAGCGCGAAGCGATATAGTTTCTAGTTAAGAGATTAATCCTCATCACTCACAAACGCTTCCAACAAATCATTCAAAAACAACTTGCCGTGCTCAGTGATCTGCCAATGCGTTTCGGTTTCATTTAGATATTTTTTCTCTTTCGCCCAATCAATCGTTTCTTGAATCGACTCAAACCCTAACCCAGTTTTATCAATGAAATCTTGTTTTGGACACGCTTCTAACAGACGAAAACGGTTCATAAAGAACTCAAAAGGTCTATCGTGATACGCAACCTCTTGTTCGTCAATTAAGTAAGGTTTCATTAAATCTAAGAAGCCGCGTGGGTGCTTGATTTTAGTGGTTCGAACAATGCGACCATCAGCAAAACTCAGTTTGCCATGAGCCCCACAACCAATTCCTAAATAGTCGCCAAAGCGCCAGTAATTCAAATTATGACGACATTGATAACCGATTTTACTGTAGCCTGAAATCTCATATTGAACATAGCCAGCATCGGATAGAATTTGATGGCCTTGTTCAAAAATATCCCATAAATCATCATCATCTGGCAAAGTCGGTGGCTTATAGTAAAACACCGTATTAGGTTCAATAGTCAGCTGATACCAAGATAAATGTGGAGGGCTAAGCTCTATCGCTTGTTTTAAATCAGATAAAGCATCATCAATACTCTGGTTCGGTAGGCCATGCATTAAATCAAGATTAAAACTGTTTAATCCGGCTTCATGAGCAAGGCGAGCAGCGCGAATAGCTTCATCTTTACCGTGAATGCGTCCCAGTTTTTCCAGTTTTTCTTGTTGAAAACTTTGTACGCCAATGGAGATGCGATTAACACCCGCTTCACGGTATTCAATGAATCGTCCAGCTTCTACGGTTCCAGGATTCGCTTCCATCGTGATTTCAATATCGTCAGCAAAGGGTAAACGTTTTTCAACTTCGATCAGTAAACGCTTAATTTCTGGAGCGGTAATCAAGCTTGGTGTACCACCACCAATAAAAATAGAGTGCAGCTTACGTGGGTCATTTTCCATATTATAACGAGCAAGATCGGTATCAAGATCGTCAATTAACGCTGAAATGTATTGTGCTTCAGGGATGGTCGTTTTCAAGGCGTGAGAGTTGAAATCGCAATATGGGCATTTTTGAATACACCATGGAATATGAATGTATAAGCTAAGTGGTGGTGGAACTAGCATCAATTATTGACCTTCTTTTAATGCTGAAAACAGTTTCTTAAGAGCTTGTCCACGGTGAGAAAGCTGTTTTTTACGAGCAGGTTCAAGCTCTGCAGAAGAACAGTTATCTTCACTTACCCAGAAGATAGGATCATAACCAAAGCCATTCTCACCTTGTTGTTCAGTAGTAATGTGACCTTCCCATGAGCCGTGGCAAATTAATGGCGTAGGATCGTTCTCATGCTTCATTAGAACTAAAACACAATGAAAGCGTGCTGTACGTTTTTCTGCTGGGATACCTTCCATTGCCGTTAGCATCTTATCGATGTTCTTTTGGTCGGTAGCGCCTTCGCCTGAATAGCGTGCAGAGTAAACACCAGGTGCGCCATTTAATGCGTCGACCTCTAGGCCTGAATCATCAGCAATCGCAGGTAATCCTGTTTCTTTAGCGGCATGACGCGCTTTAATAATGGCATTCTCAATAAAGGTTGTGCCTGTTTCTGCTACGTCAGAGACGTTGAATTCACTTTGTGCAACCACATCAAACCCAAAGTCAGACAGAACACCTGCCATTTCACGAACCTTACCTTGGTTGCCTGTTGCTAATACGATTTTGCTCATAATGATTCTCTTACTCTTCTACGTAAAATTTTTGATTGAATTTTAATTTACCCGCGCCTTTGGTACCAGCAGATACATCGATATCAAAGCGAAAGGTTTCTTCGTTAGTGATTGGTAGCTCAGCGATATAGTAAATCGCGTTTTGTTCTTTAATTTCACGGAAGGTTAACGCTTTTGTTTGGCCGAGTAAATTCTTAGCGCTGCCTGTGATTTTTGCAGGAATAGCAGGCTTACCGGCTTGTGATATATCTAACACGCTAATATTAATTAAGGCATTGTAACCTGAGCGTTTTAATTGATAAGCGCGGGCTACTTTTGGGGTAAGAAAGGTTGAGTTAAACGCAGAGTAATGGACCTCTACATTTTTAATTTGTACAAATTGTCCTGCAAAAGTGGGTAAGCTAAAAAGAAATAGGGACAAAAGTAAGATTATTTTTTTCATAACGATCCTCATATAAAAAGATTTCTATATAAAAAAGCCGAGGGTTAACTCGGCATTAGTATTATTTTGATGGTAACAGCTGCTTAATTACTTCAGGAATAATTTCTGGTGAATGAATTCGAACTTGCTTGTGACGATTTAGTTCTCCTTTTTCTACCGTAATTTTTCCTTTAGCAACTTTAAACAGTTTGGAGAAGTACTTAATTAAATGTGCGTTTGCCTTTCCATCGACTGGAGGGGCTGTAATCGCTATTTTGAGTTCTTCACCATGTATTCCTACAATTTGATCTCGACTGGCTTTAGGTTGTAAATACAGTCGTAAGATCAAATCATCATTATCGTATTTAACTGGCATAGCTAGATTACAAACTATACCAAATAGGACCGATTAGATCGCCCATCAAGAAGTTAGCAAATTGAAGTACGATAAATAGCACTAATACGCTTAAATCTAACCCACCCATTTGAGGAAGGATTTTACGAATAGGAGTAAGCATTGGTTCTGTTAATTGATGCATAACGTATTCAATTGGGCTGCGGCCTTGACTAACCCAACTCAGAATAGCGCGAACTAATAAGATCCAGAACAACAAACCACCAGCGGCTTTAGCAAGGGCAATTAAACCTATGAATAAAAACTCAGGGCCAAAAGCAACACCGCCTGATACGACTAATTGTAGAGCAACGAACTTCACAACACACAGTACATAAGCAAATAATACAGTGGCTAAGTCTAAGCTACCAATCGACGGGATCACTCGACGTAAAGGAGAGACTATTGGTTGTGTCGCTTTTACGATAAATTGTGAAAATGGATTATAAAAGTCAGCACGAGCAACTTGTAACCAAATTCGTAGGATCACGACCATGATGTATAAATCAAAAACGGTCGAGATTAAAAAGCTCATTGCATTCATAGTTTATTAACCTTAAAAATCATTGGTTTTGTAAATAGAGTAATTGAGTATAGAGGTTATCTTAAAATAACGATTCCATCTCTTCTGCACGAGAGACTGCGGCTTGCATTGCTTTAGCGACAATATCTTGCAGATTGTGTTCATTAAACGTGCGTAGTGCTTCTGCAGTAGTACCGCCTTTTGAAGTGACTTGCTCACGCAGTGTTGATAGTTCTGTTTCAGGGTTTGCTACGACCATTTCAGCAGCACCAAGAGCAGCTTGCTGCACTAACAGGCGAGCAGTCTCTTGATCAAAACCTTGTTTAATTGCTTCTGTTTGCATCGCTTCCATAAATAAGAAAAAATACGCTGGAGCGCTTCCTGCTGCTGCAATAACAGAGTTAATGCCTGATTCTTTCTCAACCCAACAAACTTCACCAACTGCTGAAAGCAAGTTACCAGCATAGGTTTTGTCTTGTTCTGAGATATGTTCTACTGCAAACAGACCACTCATGCCTTTGCCCACTAATGCAGGAGTATTTGGCATGACTCGAACTAGGTTTAATTCAGTTGCAAACATCTCATTCAAACGTGTAGCAGAAATACCAGCCGCAATAGAAATCACCAGTTTAGTAGAAAAATCGATGCCTTGTAATAGCTCAGCAGCTGTTGCCATTATCTGTGGTTTCACAGCTAGAACTATAACGTCTGCATTTTTAGCCGCAGAAATATTATCAGTAGAAGTATTAATGCCGTAACATTTTTCTAAATGTTCAAGCTTACCAGTACTTGGATTTGTCGCGGTGATTTTTTCTTTAGGGTAACCACTGTTAATCAAGCCGGCAATAATAGAGCGAGTCATGTTGCCCGCACCAATAAAAGCAATATTGCGATGTTCCATTCGTCTTCCTTACTTTATACCTATCGTTATTTTGAGATTGGTATCATTCGAGTTGAGGTTATTATTTATTTTTATAGTCTCTGACACCAAAAATGGCAGTGCCAATTCGAACCATTGTTGAGCCTGCTTCGATGGCAGCATCCATATCACCACTCATCCCCATTGATAGGGTGTCGACTTGAGGATATTGTGCGCGTAATTGGTTTTGAATGGAAGCAAGTTGTGTAAATGCAGCCAGTTGTTCATCGTAATTAGAGACATTCGCAGGGATAGACATCAATCCGCGCAATGTTAGGTTTGGCATCTCATTGATAGCAGCAGCCAGTTCCATCACTTCTTCAGAAGTGGTTCCTGATTTACTCTCTTCTGAGCTGATATTGACCTGAATAAGAACATTTAGTTCACCAAGGTTATCTGGACGTTGCTCATTAAGGCGTTGTGCGATTTTTAGGCGGTCAACAGAATGAACCCAGTCAAAGTGCTCAGCGATAGGGCGGGTTTTATTTGATTGAATTGGACCAATAAAGTGCCACTCTAATTGAATATCAGCATGGTGCTGTTGAAAATATTGAACTTTCTCAACACCTTCTTGCACGTAATTTTCACCAAATGCACGCTGACCAATATTTATTGCTTGTTCGAGCAACTCGATAGGTTTTGTTTTACTTACTGCGAGTAATTGCACCGAATTTGGGCGTCGACCACAGTTTTGAATGCTATTCTCTATCTGAAGAGTGATTTGGTGGATATTTTGTTTGATACTAGTCATAGAAACGATTACCGAGGGAAAATTATGGATATCACAGAACTACTGGACTTTAGTGTAAAACAAAACGCGTCAGATCTACACCTATCAGCTGGAGTTCCTCCTATGGTACGTGTTGACGGTGAAGTTCGTAAACTAACCTTACCGGATTTTACGCACGCAGATGTTCATCGTTTAGTTACCGATATTATGAATGATGCACAGCGTAGTGAGTTTGAAGAAAAATTAGAAGTCGATTTCTCATTTGAGCTACCGAGTGTTGGCCGTTTTCGTGTTAATGCATTTAATCAGTCACGCGGATGCGCTGCTGTTTTTCGTACCATTCCCGTTGATATTCCATCATTAGAGCAATTAGCAGCCCCAGAGATTTTTACAGAGATTGCTAAATATCAAAAAGGGTTAGTATTAATTACCGGGCCAACAGGTTCGGGTAAATCTACAACATTGGCAGCAATGGTTGATTATATTAATGAGAACGATAATAAACATATATTAACCATTGAAGATCCGATTGAGTTTGTTCACAAGAATAAAAAATGTTTGATAAACCAACGTGAAGTTCATCGTGATACGCATAGTTTTAAAGCGGCGTTACGTTCAGCGCTGCGTGAAGATCCCGATGTTATTTTGGTCGGAGAGCTTCGAGATCAAGAAACCATTAGTTTGGCATTAACAGCTGCAGAAACGGGTCACTTGGTTTTTGGTACTTTGCATACCAGTTCAGCAGCTAAAACCATTGACCGTATTATTGATGTGTTTCCTGGTAGTGATAAATCAATGGTTCGCTCCATGTTGTCTGAGTCGTTAAAAGCGGTAGTAGCTCAAACGTTATTAAAACGCATTGGTGGTGGTCGTGTTGCGTGCCATGAAGTGATGATTGCGACACCTGCTATTCGTAACTTAATCCGTGAAGATAAAGTCGCTCAGATGTATTCGATTATTCAAACCGGTTCTTCTTTTGGGATGCAGACAATGGAGCAAAATGCGAAGAAAATTATTGCTCAAGGTATTGTTGAACCAGATGAAGTTGCGAAAAAAGTTACGATTACAAATGTTGGTTTTTAATGATGATACTTAATGAAATACTTAACCAAATGGTTTCTTTAAAAGCTTCTGATATTTATTTGACGGTAGATGCACCGTGTCTGTTGCGTGTTGATGGAGAGCTTCAAGCGTTAGGTAAAAAACAGACTGTAAAGTCTATCACAGCATTACTAGCAGAAATGATGGATGATGAGCGTCATAAAGAATTTAATCAAAAACTAGAAGCTAATTTTGCGATAGTGAAGGATAGTGGTCGTTTCCGTGTCAGCGCATTTTGGCAGCGAGAACAACCAGGTGCTGTGATCCGCCGTATTGAAACTAAGATACCATCAATGGATTCACTGCACCTTCCTGAAATAATGAAAGATTTAGCGGTTACAAAGCGTGGATTGATTTTAGTCGTTGGTGCTACTGGATCTGGTAAGTCAACCTCTATGGCTGCAATGACTGGGTATCGTAATGATAACCGATCAGGGCATATATTGACGGTCGAAGATCCTATTGAATTTGTACATCCACATAATAAATGCATTGTTACTCAACGTGAAGTTGGGCTAGATACAGAAAGTTACGAAGTTGCCTTAAAAAATTCATTACGACAAGCTCCTGATATGATTTTGATTGGTGAGATTCGAAGTCGAGATACAATGGAATATGCTATGACGTTTGCTGAAACAGGTCATCTTTGTATGGCAACGTTGCATGCAAATAATGCTAACCAAGCGTTGGAACGAATTCTTCATTTAGTCCCAAAAGATCAAAAAGAACAATTTTTGTTTGATCTCTCAATGAATCTTAAAGGGGTTATTGCTCAGCAACTTGTTCCTGATGCTAATAGTAATGGCCGCCATGGTGTTTATGAGGTTTTATTAAATACTCCTCGTATTTCGGATCTGATCCGTCGTGGTGATCTACATGAATTAAAAACAACAATGGCGAAATCTCGTGAATCTGGCATGCAGACGTTTGATCAGTGTTTGTTTGATTTGGTGGTGGCAGGTAAGGTTTCAGAAGATGAAGCGCTGCACAGTGCAGATTCTGCTAATGATTTGAGGTTGATGTTGAAAACAAAGCGAGGAGATTCATTTAGCTCGTCGAAGTTTGATAATGTATCGATTTCATTAGACTAAAAGCGATACGCTTCGCTAACTAGAACGCTACGCTCTAGAAACTATAAGAGCAGTAATACGTAAAATAATTACTGCTCTTAATATCTGCTTTTGATCTTATAGGAGCGAAGCGTTCTAGTACCTAGTTTCTAGATCCACTGACTCTCAAACCAGCTTTCTAAAATAACCACAGCTGACTGACAGTCAATATTACCTTTCGACAATGCTTTATAACCACCGTATTCAAACAGATCAGCGCGAGCTTCTGCAGTTGATAGGCGTTCATCGTGTAATTCAACTTGATTACCAAAACGGCCATGCAGACGGTTCGCAAATTTCTTTGCCTTGGGCGTAATAGTTTCTAGTTCTTTACCGTGAAGATCGGTAGGTAAACCAACAACGATTAAATCTGGTTGCCATTCTTTGATTTGCTTTTCAATATCATCCCAATTAGGGGTGCCATCTTGTGCTTTAAACGCTTTTAATGGACTTGCAGTACCTGTGATCTCTTGGCCAATGGCTGAGCCAATACTTTTGGTGCCAAAATCAAATGCCATAATGGTACGTGAACTCATGCGTGTCCAACCTCGCTGGATAAATTTGCAGGATTAATGCCTAATATTTCGATCGCTTTTCGCCACCGATCAGGGATAGGAGTATCAAAAATAACAGAAGGATCTGCTTCTAGGGTTAACCATGTATTCTCAGATAATTCTTGCTCTAATTGACCTGCATCCCATCCAGAATAACCAAGAGCGACTAAATATTTCTGAGGTTGTTCTTCGGTTCCTAACGTCGCAAGAATATCTTTTGATGTTGTAACATATAACTCATCGGTGACTCGGATACTTGAAGTATAAGTATCTTTTTCTGAATGAAGGACAAAGCCGCGATCATCAGAAACAGGTCCACCATTAAGAACTGGTTGAGTTAATGTCTGTGGGAACACAATTGGAGATGGATTATCTAGTTCAATCTGTTCTAGCATGCCTTTTAATGAAATTGGAACGGTTTCATTAATGCGCAAGCCCATGGTTCCTCCTGAATCATGCTCACAAATGTAGATGACGCTTCGCTGAAAGAAAGGATCTTTCATACTAGGCATAGCGATTAAAAAATGGTTTTTTAAATCCACAGAGCCTCCTAAATAATTCAGTTCGATTGAAGGGAGACAAGCTCCCTTCATATCATTTGGATTTACTAAGCGTTAATTTTTCGCTCAATAGCATCCATTAGTTTACCTGTTATTGAAATATCAAATGCAGCTTCAATCTCTTTGATACAAGTTGGACTAGTGACGTTTATTTCAGTCAATTTGTCACCAATTACATCAAGACCAACAAAGATTAAACCTTTCTCTTTTAGCGTTGGTGCTACCGCATTGGCAATAGCCCAATCCGTTTCACTTAGTGGGCGAGCTTCACCAGTACCACCAGCCGCTAAGTTACCACGTGTTTCGCCTTTTGCAGGGATACGCGCTAGGCAATAAGGCATTGGTTCACCATCAACAACAAGAATGCGTTTATCACCATTACTAATATCAGGAACAAAAGTTTGTGCCATGCAGTAGGTTTGCTCGTGATTCGTCAGGGTTTCTATGATGACCGATACGTTTGGATCGCCTGCTTTTACACGGAAGATTGATGCGCCACCCATACCATCGAGTGGTTTAAGGATGATATCACCGTGCTCTTCGCGGAACGCTTTAATCTTCTCTGCTTTACGAGTGACTAATGTCGTTGGTGTTAGTTCTGGGAACCAAGCTGTAAACAGTTTTTCATTACAATCACGTAAGCTTTGCGGTTTATTTACGATTAACGCCCCTTGGATTTCAGCGCGTTCAAGAATGTAGGTTGCGTAGATGTACTCTGTATCAAACGGAGGATCTTTACGCATTAATACGGCATCAAGATCGGCAAGGTCAATGGTTTGCTCTGATGTGAATTCGTACCAACTTGTTGGGTCTTCTTTCAGCGTGACAACCTTGGTATCAGCAACTGCTTTACCTTGATCTAGATGTAGGTCAGCCATTTCCATGTAATGGATTTCCCAGCCGCGCTTTTGAGCTTCAAGCATCATGGCAAAGCTAGAGTCTTTCTTGATGTTAATAGACGAGATTGGATCCATTACGATACCGAGTTTGATCATTGTATTTCTCCAGTTAGCCAAGATCGCCAAAACGAACTTGTAGGGCAGTAATTGCGGTAAGCGCTGCGGTTTCGGTTCTAAGAACACGAGGACCAAGCAGAGTTTCTTCAAATTGATATTGTTCAGTCATGTCAATTTCATCAGACGATAAACCACCTTCTGGTCCAATTAACAAGCGAACATTAGTGACTGGTTCTGGCAGTGTGTTGATTGAGTATTTTGCTCTTGGGTGAAGGTTTAGTTTCAAACCTTCATATTTTTCAGCACACCACTCTTCTAATGACATAATCGGACGTATTTCAGGAACGATATTACGGCCAGATTGTTCGCATGCAGCAATCGCAATTTTTTGCCATTGGTCGAGTTTCTTTTCAAAACGTTCTTTATTTAATTTAACACCACAACGCTCTGAAATTAGAGGGGTAATGACATTTACTCCCAATTCCACCGACTTTTGAATGGTGAATTCCATTTTATCACCACGAGAAACCACTTGGCCTAAATGTAAATTTAGCGGTGATTCACTGCTACGCTCAATACGTTCACTGATTTCAACTTCGACACTTTTCTTAGTGGCTGAAGTGATCACTGCTGGAAACTCAGCACCGCTGCCGTCAAACAGTAATACCGACTCGCCTTCTTTCATTCGCATTACGCGACCAACGTGGTTGGCTGCATCATCACTTAAATTAATTTTCCCTTGTGATGGAAGGGCATCTGGATGATGAATTCTAGGTATTCTCATGGTCTACTTTTCTTTAACTATCTTATATTTAAGGATGGAGGTTAAATTGTGCTTTTTCAACCTCTATTTAGAGTCTGTTTAGTTATTTAGTACACGCTTTGTAGACGAATTGATTGTGATTACCTTGGATCTTGGCAATACGCTGATCTCGTTCACATTCCCAAGCAGACACTGGGTATTGTTTATTCCATGCTTCCATTAGTTGGCGCTGTGCTTTAGATAAGTTAAAGCTATACTCTTTATTCATATACATATAGGTACGAGCAATAGCACCTCGTGATTGTGCTGGTGGCTCAGCTACGCGGCCTTTGAAATCAACTTTAAAGCTACATTGACCATAATTAGCGCCTTTACTGTCATTCCATTGGGAAAAACGAAAGTTAGAACGGTCGCCATTCACTTCACCAATGGCTGGTACTAGATTGTGTAAGTCAGCCTCCATCATTTTAAATTTTTTGTCATTTTTGGTGCAATTCTTACGTCCGCCATCTTGCCAGCATTGGCGTTGATGGCCAAATTGCCAAGCAGGGACTACGTGCTCCCATTCAATGCGACTGGCGCGTTTTTCTTGTTTTCGTACTTCATAGCCACAGCTTTCTAGATCAGGAATGCCTTTCCTTTTATCTTTCCATGTAATGTCGCAACCACAATAGAAAGAGCTGGGGTGATCAAGATAGATTTTCACAGCTAATTTTTTAGCTTTAGAGAATGAAGAGGGAGGTGCTGAAAGTGCGTTAAAGCTAAAACTGACAGCAATGATGCTGATAACTAAGCGGATTAATTTCATGATAAACCTACTGATTATTGTATTAATACAGTAAGAGTAGCTTATTGTTAAAACGCTTTATAGATAAATACGATAATAGATCTTATTGGGGGTTTATTGTGTCTTTTTAGAGAGCTTTAATGGAGATTTGCAATCCTTACAAAGGTACTTTGTTTCTTTACGTTGTACCCGGTTATGGCGACGAACAGTAAGTTCATGAGTGGTGCATTTACAGCGATATGGGAAAGTATTCCCTTTTACTGAATCAACGCTAAAGCTGTGTGTTGTTCGAGCTGGTAAGTTGAATACTTGATTCATTACTCCTTGCCACTCTTTTCCATGCGGGCGAACTCGACCGTATAATTTGAAAGTGATTAAGTGTGCGATTTCATGAGGGATCACCTCATTAATAAAGGTGTGGTTATTTTCTTCTAACAGAACGGGATTAATACGTATTTCCCATCCTTGCAGGCGAGCTGTTCCTGCGATTTTTCCACGTTGAGTAAAATTGATTTCTGGTAGAGAAAATGGGCGATTAAAAAAAGTAGATGCTTGTTGGATACACTGCTGTGCTTTGGCGATTGAAGCTTGTTGAAGTGAGGTCATTGAATCTCTTTAAATTGTGAATAATTAAGATAGGCTTGAATTAGATTACCGTAATATATAACAAGAGATATGGGGCTGAAAAACAAAAAAGGAAGCCGAAGCTTCCTCTTTTATGAGTAATTTAAACAATAAATTACTTGATACCTGCGAAATCACGAAGGATTTCAGCTTTATCTGTCGCTTCCCAAGGGAACTCTTCACGACCGAAGTGACCGTATGCTGCCGTCTTCTTGTAGATAGGTTGAAGAAGGTTAAGCATTTCTTGTAGACCATATGGACGTAGGTCAAAGTGCTGACGAACCGCTTCAATGATGATGTCGTGAGATACTTTTTCAGTACCAAACGTTTCAACCATGATTGATGTTGGATCTGCAATACCGATAGCGTATGAAAGTTGAATTTCACAACGATCAGCCATGCCAGCTGCAACGATATTTTTCGCTACATAACGTGCAGCGTATGCTGCTGAGCGGTCAACTTTTGATGGATCTTTACCAGAGAATGCACCACCACCGTGACGAGCTGCGCCGCCGTAAGTATCTACGATGATTTTACGACCAGTAAGGCCACAGTCACCCATTGGGCCACCGATAACAAAACGACCTGTTGGGTTAATAAAGAAGTTAGTGTCTTTATTTAGCCATTCTTGAGGAAGTACAGGTTTGATGATCTCTTCCATTACCGCTTCACGAAGATCTGCAGTTGTTACAGAATCACTGTGTTGAGTTGAAAGAACAACAGCATCAATACCAACAATTTTACCTTGGTCGTATTGGAAAGTTACTTGAGATTTTGCATCTGGACGTAAGAAGTCCAGTTTTCCGCTTTTACGTACTTCTGCTTGTTTTTGAACAAGTAGATGAGAGTAAGTAATTGGAGCGGGCATTAAAATTGGAGTTTCGTTTGTCGCGTAACCAAACATGATGCCTTGATCACCAGCACCTTGCTCTTTAGGGTCAGCTTTATCAACACCTTGGTTGATGTCTGGAGATTGCTTACCAATAGTATTTAATACAGCACAAGAGTTTGCATCAAAGCCCATGTCTGAATGAACATAACCAATTTCACGAACGGTTTCACGAGTGATTTCTTCGATATCAACCCATGCAGAAGTTGTTACTTCACCACCGACCATAACCATGCCAGTTTTTACGTACGTTTCACAAGCAACACGTGCTTTTGGATCTTGTTCTAAGATCGCATCAAGTACAGCATCTGAAATTTGGTCTGCAATTTTATCTGGGTGACCTTCTGATACTGACTCAGAGGTAAATAGGTGCTTAGCCATGATGAGCTCCACTTCTATAGGTAATAAATTTTAAGAAAATACCCACAGTATATATAAGTCTATACGTTTAACAGTGTAGGTGTTCTTCCATCTAGACGTCCATAATAAAGCAAAGTTGGTTAATTACAACTCATTTTACTAAAGTACTAGGATATATGTCATAACCAATCGTTTGCGTTTCATTGTGCTTTTTATCTATATAAATCAGTATTTCTTTCAAAATCGTGAAAAAAAGCCTCTTATTTATTAAGTAATCGTTTGCAGTGCTGATAAGCCTTTGCGACAATATGGCGCTGCAAATTTAAGTTAATCCATATTTATGGATAACTAATCAAGAGTTAACTAGCTCAATAAACATATAGTCCTTCGAATTTTCAGGAGCAGGCATGTCTTCACGTAAACATCTAGCAAATGCAATCCGCGCTTTAAGCATGGATGGTGTTCAACAAGCAAATTCTGGTCACCCAGGCGCACCTATGGGTATGGCAGACATCGCTGAAGTATTATGGCGTAGCCACTTAAATCACAACCCACAAAACCCAGAGTGGGCAGATCGTGACCGTTTCATTCTTTCGAATGGCCACGGTTCAATGCTGATTTATTCTCTGCTTCATCTTTCAGGTTATAACCTGTCTATCGAAGACTTAAAGAACTTTCGTCAACTGCATTCTAAAACTCCAGGTCATCCTGAGTACGGTTATGCACCTGGCATTGAAACAACAACTGGTCCATTAGGGCAAGGCATCACTAACGGTGTTGGTATGGCGATGGCTGAAAAAGCATTGGCAGCACAATTTAACCGTGAAGGTCACGATATCGTTGACCACAACACATACGTGTTTATGGGCGATGGCTGTCTAATGGAAGGTATCTCTCACGAAGCATGTTCTCTAGCGGGTACATTAGGTCTTGGTAAGCTGGTTGCTTTTTGGGATGACAACGGTATCTCTATCGATGGTGAAGTTGAAGGTTGGTTCTCTGACGACACACCTAAGCGTTTTGAAGCGTACGGTTGGCACGTAATTCCTGCTGTAGATGGCCACGATGCTGACGCAATTAATGCTGCAATCATCGCGGCAAAAGCGGATCCTCGTCCTACTTTGATTTGTACTAAAACTATTATTGGTTTTGGTTCTCCAAACAAAGAAGGTACGCACGATTGTCATGGTGCTCCACTAGGTGCTGATGAAATCGCAGCGACTAAAGCGAAGCTTGGCTGGGAGCATGGTGCATTTGAAATTCCTGCCGATGTTTACGGCGAGTGGGATGCAAAAGAAGCAGGAACAGCAAAAGAAGCATCTTGGAATGCGAAATTTGATGCATACGCAGCAGCGCACCCAGAACTGGCAGCTGAATATAAGCGTCGTGTAAACGGTGGCCTACCTGCTGAGTGGGAAGAGAAGACAAATGCAATCATTGCAGATCTTCAAGCAAACCCTGCAAACATTGCATCACGTAAAGCATCTCAAAATGCACTAGAAGCGTTTGGTGCTATGCTACCTGAGTTCATGGGTGGCTCTGCTGACCTTGCACCATCTAACTTGACCATGTGGTCTGGTTCTAAATCTCTAACGGCTGAAGATTTCTCTGGCAACTACATTCACTACGGTGTTCGTGAGTTTGCTATGACAGCTATCATGAATGGTATTGCTCTGCACGGTGGTTTCGTACCATACGGCGCAACGTTCCTAATGTTCATGGAATACGCGCGTAATGCTATGCGTATGGCTGCACTGATGAAAATTCAGAATATCCAAGTCTACACACATGACTCTATCGGTCTTGGCGAAGATGGTCCAACTCACCAACCGGTTGAGCAGATCGCTTCTTTACGTCTAACACCAAACATGAGCACATGGCGTCCATGTGACCAAGTTGAGTCTGCTGTTTCTTGGAAACTAGCGATTGAACGTCGCGATGGTCCATCAGCTCTAATCTTCTCTCGCCAAAATCTTGCACAACAAGATCGTAACGCTGAGCAAGTAGCTAATATCGCTAAGGGTGGTTACATCCTGAAAGATTGTGAGGGCCAACCAGAGCTTATCCTTATTGCAACAGGTTCTGAAGTAGAACTAGCGGTTGAAGCAGCAGCTCAACTGTCTGCTGAGGGTAAAGCTGTACGTGTTGTATCTATGCCATCTACTGATGCATTTGATAAGCAAGACGAAGCGTACCGTGAAGCGGTTTTACCATCATCAGTAACTAAGCGTATCGCTGTTGAAGCCGGTATTGCTGATTTCTGGTACAAGTACGTTGGTTTCGGTGGCAAGATCATTGGTATGACAACGTTTGGTGAATCAGCACCTGCTGACGAGCTATTTAAAATGTTTGGTTTCACTACTGAAAATGTAGTAAACACAGCAAAAGAGCTTTTAGCTTAATCAAAAGTCATTTGCTTAATAAAAGTGAATAACTAAATAAAAAGCGAAGTTATCGAAAGATGGCTTCGCTTTTTTGATCCTTTAAGAAAAAAGCGAAAAGAGTACAATAGACGACAAATAAATCTGAGTGAATGGAATTATGTTAAGAGTGGCGATAAATGGATTTGGCCGAATTGGTCGCAGTGTTCTTCGTGCTTTATATGAAAGCGGAAAGCGTGATCAAATAGAAATCGTTGCAGTGAATGAACTGTCACAACCAGAAGGGATGGCACACCTTCTTCAATACGACTCTACCCACGGACGCTTTCAGCATAAAGTCACTCATGATCAAGAATATCTTTATATCGACTTACCTGATGGCACTCAAGATAAAGTACGGATCCTGCATCAAGCCGATATTACACTTTTACCGTGGCATTCATTAGATGTCGATTTAGTCTTAGATTGCACTGGTGTTTATGGTTCAAAAGCGGATGGTGAGAAACATATTGAAGCGGGAGCTAAAAAGGTTCTCTTTTCGCATCCTGGTAGTAGCGATTTAGATAACACTATCATTTATGGTGTCAATCATGACACTTTGCTGCCAGAACATAGAATTGTCTCCAATGGTTCATGTACTACAAACTGTATTATTCCAGTTATTAAAGCGATAGATGATGCGTTTGGGATTGACTCTGGAACCATTACAACCATCCACTCATCCATGAATGATCAACAAGTGATTGATGCTTACCATTCTGATTTACGCCGAACTCGTGCGGCAAGTCAGTCTATTATTCCTGTTGATACTAAGTTGCATAAAGGTATTGAACGTATTTTTCCGAAATTTTCTAACAAATTTGAAGCTATTTCCGTGAGAGTCCCTACGGTAAACGTCACTGCGATGGATTTAAGTGTAACAATTAATACAAATGTGAAAGTTAATGACATAAATCAAACCATTGTTAATGCATCTCGGTGTACATTACATAACATTGTTGACTATACTGAAGCGCCGCTTGTTTCTATCGACTTTAATCATGATCCTCACAGCGCCATTGTCGATGGTTCACAAACAAGAGTAAGTAATGGGCATTTAGTAAAAATGTTAGTTTGGTGCGATAACGAATGGGGATTTGCGAATCGGATGTTAGACACCGCATTGGCAATGCAAAAATAAAAGCTGTAATCAAAAAATTGTGATGGAAAGAGAAAAAAGATTAATTTTCACCTTGAAAAAAGTGAACTCCATCCCTATTTATTGAATAATGCAGTAAGAATTTAATCGGTTTGGCAATGATGCCGAGCTTGAAAACTTTTTATTATTTAATTGAGAGGACACAACATGTCTGTAATCAAGATGACTGACCTGGAACTTGCAGGTAAACGCGTATTTATCCGTGCTGACCTAAACGTACCAGTTAAAGATGGTAAAGTAACTTCTGATGCTCGTATCCTAGCATCTCTACCAACTATCAAGCTTTGCTTGGAAGCTGGCGCTAAAGTAATGGTTACTTCTCACCTAGGTCGTCCAACGGAAGGCGAGTACAACGAAGAGTTCTCTCTAGCTCCTGTAGTTAACTACTTAAATGACGCACTAGATTGTGACGTTAAACTAGCTAAAGACTACCTAGATGGTCTTGAATTAAACGCTGGTGAGTTAGTTGTTCTTGAAAACGTTCGCTTTAACAAAGGCGAGAAAAAGAACGAAGAAGCGCTTTCTAAGCAATACGCTGCACTATGTGACATCTTCGTGATGGACGCATTTGGTACTGCTCACCGTGCTCAAGCGTCAACTCACGGTGTTGGCATGAACGCTCCTGTAGCATGTGCTGGTCCTCTTCTAGCTGCTGAACTTGAAGCTCTAGGCAAAGCAATGGACAATCCTGCTCGTCCATTAGTTGCTATCGTTGGTGGTTCTAAAGTATCAACTAAACTGACAGTTCTTGAGTCTCTATCTAAAATCGCTGACCAACTTGTTGTTGGTGGTGGTATCGCGAATACATTCATCGCTGCTGAAGGTCACAACGTAGGTAAGTCTTTATACGAAGCTGATCTAGTTGAAACGGCTAAAAAACTGATGGTTGAGTGTTCAATCCCTGTTGCTACAGATGTTGCGTGTGCAAAAGCATTTGATGAAAACGCTGAAGCTGAAATCAAAAACGTTGCAGACGTTCAAGATGACGACATGATCTTCGATCTTGGCCCTGATTCAACAGCAGTTCTTGCTGACATCATTAAGAATGCAAAAACAATTCTTTGGAATGGCCCAGTTGGCGTATTTGAATTCAAAAACTTTGAAGCAGGTACAGCCGGCATTTCTAAAGCAATCGCTGATTCTGAAGGTTTCTCTGTAGCAGGTGGTGGTGATACGCTAGCAGCTATCGATAAATTCGGTATTAAAGCAGATGTTTCTTACATCTCTACAGGTGGTGGTGCATTCCTTGAGTTTGTTGAAGGTAAAGTACTCCCAGCAGTAGCAATGCTTGAAGAGCGTGCTAAAGCATAATTATTTAGAAAGCGGGAATTTAACATTCCCGTTTTTTACGTTTGTTGATGGCAATGTTTATTGATACAATAGCGACAGTTGTGAGCAAACGTTTGCAAAAATTTAAACGTAAGTTTTTTAATTTTAAAACGATAGAATAAATAGGACTATTTCCATGTCTAAGATCTTCGATTTTGTAAAACCTGGTGTTATTTCTGGCGACGACGTACAGAAAGTATTTGAAGTAGCAAAAGCAAACAAATTTGCTCTTCCTGCAGTAAACGTAATCAACACTGATACTATCAATGCTGTTCTTGAAGCTGCTGCTAAAGCTAAAGCTCCAGTTGTTGTTCAGTTCTCTAATGGTGGTGCTGGTTTCTTCGCTGGTAAAGGCGTTAAACTTGAAGGTCAAGGCGCACAAATCCTTGGTGCTGTAGCTGGTGCAAAATACGTTCACGCAGTAGCAGAATCTTACGGTGTTCCAGTTATTCTTCATACTGACCACGCTGCTAAGAAACTTCTTCCATGGATCGACGGTCTACTAGACGCTGGTGAAGAGTTCTTCGCGCAAACTGGTAAGCCATTATTCTCTTCTCACATGCTAGACCTTTCTGAAGAGTCTCTAGAAGAGAACATCGAGACATGTGCTAAGTACCTAGAGCGTATGGCTAAACTAAACATGACAATCGAGATTGAACTTGGTTGTACTGGTGGTGAAGAAGACGGCGTTGATAACTCTGATATGGACGCATCTGAGCTTTATACTTCTCCTGAAGATGTTGCATACGCATATGAGAAACTAAACGCAGTTAGCCCACGTTTCACTATCGCGGCATCTTTCGGTAACGTACACGGTGTTTACCAAGCAGGTAACGTTGTACTTACTCCTACAATCCTACGTGACTCTCAAGCACATTGTGCTGAGAAATTCGGTATCGCGGCTGATGCACTTAACTTTGTATTCCACGGTGGTTCTGGTTCTTCTGAAGCAGAAATCCAAGAGTCTATCGGTTACGGTGTTATCAAAATGAACATCGATACTGATACTCAGTGGGCTTCATGGGATGGCGTTCGTACATACGAAGCTGAAAACCGTGATTTCCTACAAGGTCAAATCGGTAACCCAACTGGCGAAGCTGCGCCAAACAAGAAGTACTACGATCCACGTGTTTGGTTACGCGCTGGTCAAGCTTCAATGGTTACGCGTCTTGAAAAAGCATTTGCTGACCTTAACGCAGTTAACGTACTATAATTTTTATTATAGAACGCTCTAATTGAGTTAATAAAAAACCCGCTGATAGCGGGTTTTTTTATGTCTGAATCCTTTAAGCGAAGCGATCTGAAACCTATCTATATTCTTTTAAATATAAAAAAGCAGCCTGTAAATACAGACTGCTTTTATCGTTTCTAGAGCGTAGCGTTCTAGCTAGCGAAGCGTATAGAAATTACTTTTTCTTTTTCTTCTTCGGTGCAAGTTTCTTCGCTAAAGCCGCTTTTTTCTTCGCGTTCTTTTTTTGTTTGTTCTTAAAGACTGCTTTTTTATGCTGTGGTTTTAATCCTTCAACAAAGCGTTCTTTAATGACTTCATCTTCTTCTTTAACGTAGCGACCCACTCGTTCCATCATCTTCTGATCATGTGCTTCGATTAAAGAAACCGCATTACCTTTTTTACCTGCACGAGCAGTACGGCCGATACGGTGTAAATACACATCAGCAGTACGTGGCATATCAAAGTTAATAACGTGAGTTACATTAGGTAAATCAATACCGCGAGCAGCAATATCTGTTGCAATAAGAACATTAACTTTGCCATCACGGAAACGAGCGATAGCATTATTGCGACTTTCTTGTGGCATATCGCCTTGTAGCCAGGCGCATGAAATCTTAGCTGTTTCTAAGTGGCCACGAAGCTCAGCAAGACGCTCGCGCGTTTTAACAAAGACAATTGAGCGTTCAGCTTGTTGAGTTAAGATACTTTTTAATAGCTCAATTTTATGAGGCATATTATCGGCACGGTGATACCACTGTGTGATCTTCTTACGCTCACGACGCGATGGCTCAGCATTAATTTCAGCTGGCTCATTAAGTAGGTCGGCTGTGAAACCTTCTACACCACGGCCTTCTAATGTTGCAGAGAATAAGAAGGTTTGCTTACGCCAGCGACACTCCTTTGAAAGACGATCAACAACAGGACCAAAGCCCATATCTAGCATACGGTCAGCTTCATCAAGGATCAGTGTTTCAATAGCTCGACAATCAAAGCGCTCAGCTTCGATGTACTCCATTAAACGCCCTGGTGTCGCTACAACGATATCTTGAGTAGTAGCAAGAATATCAGCGTGATCTTGGTAGCTAATACCGCCTGTGATCGTAAATACTTTATGGCGTGTGTACTTTGATAATTCACGAGCTTCATCGGCAACTTGAATGGCAAGCTCACGAGTTGGCGTTAGGATCAGAATACGCGCAGGTCCTGGATCACGACGAGGGAAGTCGTCAAGGTGCTGTAGTGCTGGCAGTAAGAAAGCTGCTGACTTACCAGTACCAGTTGGAGCAGAAGCAAGAATATCTTTTCCTTCTAATGCTTCAGGAATAGCCATAGCCTGAACTTGAGTTGGACGTTGATAACCAATCTCCTCAAGAGCGCGCAATAGGTTAGGGGATAGATCGAGATCAGCAAACGTTTTGATCAAGGGTAGATTCTCCGTTCAGGTCTAAATAGAATATTTTCCAACCTAACTCAGTATTTTACTACTTATTTAGATTGGTATTAGCCAGACATTATAGTGATTTATTAGAGATGGATCACCGATCTTTTAATCCATATTGAGATAAAAGCATCTAGTTAACTGAATAAAGTCGTGACTGTATCCATTTTCACTATGAATCACTAACGTATTCTCTTGATAATCATAAGGAAAAAGAGAAAGCTCAATCAATAAACGGGAAACTTCTTTTTTTTCTGTTGTTTTCACTTTTGTTAGTTTAGTTAAGTGAAAATCGTCATTTTTAGCTATTTGAATAAATTGATTACCTTCGAAAAGTGGAAGAATGAAGCTTGCTCGACCTTGAGTTGTGAGTAGTTTTTTACATTGAGCTAGTAAATCACTAAATGGTAATGAATTAGAGTGACGTGCAACAGAGCGCTCCCCTTTTTTAGATTGTTCCCCATTATTGAAATAAGGTGGGTTACAAATAATAGCGTCATACTTTTTATTTACCTGGTAGGAGAGAATATCCTGATGAAATAAATGCAAACGTTCTGCCCATACGCTGTTTAGAAAATTCGTTTGTGCAACTTGTGATGCTGCTGGCATTAGTTCGATAGCATCAATGTGACTAGATAGCTCTCTTTGAGCACACATTAAACTTAATAGCCCAGTTCCACAGCCGATATCGATGATGGAATAACTATTTTTAATATTCGCCCATGAGCCGAGCAATACCCCGTCAGTACTTACTGGCATGCCACATTCACCAATATCAATATGGAACTGCTTGAAAGTGAAGCTTTTATTCATGAATAACCTAAATATACGTCAGATGTTAATGTTGTGCTTTATATGTTAATTAGTGTGATGTTCTATTTTTAATATTTTGTTGATGCTTTCTATGCTGACTGATCACTCTTTTATAAATGTTATTTTTGGTTGATAACACTGCTTTTTAACATAATTACAACTAGATTATGGTGTTTTAGACTAAGCTATTGCGATTTAATGATTTATTAGTCATTATTCTGAAATAAATATCAAAAAAGATATAAAACACAATATTTAATACACACAACATTATACAAGGGTTTCCTGTGAAACAATCATTAAAACTTGCCGATATTATTGCTGTCGGCTTTATGCTTTTTGCCTTCTTTTTAGGTGCTGGTAATATTATTTTCCCTCCAATCGCAGGTCAGATGGCTGGTGAGCATGTTTTTAGTGCGATGAGCGGTTTTCTTATTACAGCTGTAGGTCTGCCATTATTAACAATCATTGCCATTGGCGTTGCTGGTGGTTCTTGGCAGCACCTTACGCGTGATCTTCCACCAAAAGTCGCTATGGTTATGGCTATTTTAATGTTCGTTATTATTGGTCCAGCCTTTGCTGCGCCACGAACAGGCTTAGTAGCTTATGAAATGGCAGCAAAACCTTTCATTGGAGTGAATGCAGGTCAGTTTTCTTTAACATTATTCTCAATCGCATTTTTTTCAATCGCAATGTTCTTTGCATGGTCTCAAGGCAAGCTTATCGATACGATTGGTAAGTTCTTAACACCTGCATTATTTGTTGGTTTAATGGTTCTTGCTATTGCTGTTTTCGTGAATCCTCAAGGTGACATTATTGCAGCAACAGGAAACTATATTGATAGTCCTTTAACTACGGGGTTTTTTGAAGGCTATAATACTATGGATACCTTTGGTGCCTTGATGTTCGGTATTTTGATTATCGATGCATTAAAAAAGAAAGGCATTACAGAGCATAAAGCAACCACAAAATACCTGACAATGGCAGGTTGTATTGCTGCACTTGGTTTAGCGTTTGTGTACATTTCTTTATTCTACCTAGGGGCAACATCAAGTACGGTTGCTGCGGGTGCTGAAAATGGCGGGGCGATTTTAACTGCATACACTCATGCATTGTTTGGTTCTTCTGGCCAAATAGTATTATCTATTATCGTATTGATTGCTTGTTTAACAACTGCGATTGGCCTGATCTCAGCATGTGCTGATTACTTTAGTTCAATTTGCAAAGTGACGTATAAAGCATGGGTTATTATTGTTGGTGTTGCATGTGCAGTGGTTGCTAATGTTGGTTTAAGCCAGTTAATTACCTTGTCGGTACCAGTATTGTTCTTACTTTACCCTGTAGCAATTGCGTTGGTGGCATTAGCATTTACACGTAAGTTTATGCCAAACCCTCGTCTTGCTTACCGAGTTGTGATTTTAGTTGCGACCTGTTTTGCTGTATTAGATGCAGCGAAGGTTGCTGGTGCAGATATGTCAGCGTTCTCTATGTTACCAATGTTTGATCACGGTATGGCTTGGGTTATCCCAACGTTTGCTTCGATGATTGCTGTTCGTTTTGTTGGTAAGAAAGAAGACGAACTAGTAACTGAAAACGCATAATTCTAGAAACTAGAGACTATAAGAGCGAGTGTAACTGTTTAAGTTTACTCGCTCTTTTCTTTTATAGGAGCGAAGCGTTCTAGTTAGCGAAGCGTATCGTTTCTAGTGTTAAAGTGAATCGTGATACTCAACTAACACCTGCTCACACCACTGCTCAATACGCTCATCACTCTTATCATATTGACTGTCTTCATCTAGCGCCAAACCAACAAAGTGAGATTCATCTTCAGTTAGCGCTTTTGATGCATCAAACAGATAGCCTTCATTTTTCCAATAACCAATAAATTTAGCATCAGTGGCTTTTAATTCATCGTGCAATAAACCCATCGCATCTAAGAACCATTCGCCATAGCCTTCTTGATCACCTAACCCAAATAGAGCGATGGTTTTACCTTGTAAAGAAAGGCCATCAAGCTCTTCCCATACGGCTAACCAATCTTCTTGAATTTCACCAAAATCCCATGTAGAAATACCAAGTAATAACAAATCATAATCGTTCATTGTTGTTACTGGGGTCTCTTTAATATTGTAGATATCAACCAACTCTTCGCCCATTGTTGCTCTGATTTTTTCAGATGCCATTTCGGTATAACAAGTGGAAGAGCCGTAAAACAGACCAATTTTCATTTTAACTACCATATTAATGAGGACGAAAGCCTAGTGTACCGCAAATGATTCTTAAAATTAAACTTGCAATGAAAGCCGTGATAATTGTTTAATACTGTAATTCTAACCAGTATTTTTGGTTTTCAGTAAATGGTGATGGCAATGAACAATGATATGGCTTTAATTGAGCGTTTTTTAGATACCATGTGGATGGAGCGTGGATTATCAGAAAATACGTTAGCTTCATATCGAAATGACTTGGTGAAGTTACTGCAATGGCTAGAAGATAATCATTATAAATGTGCTTCTATTTCAGCAATGGGGTTAAATGAATATCAAGCATATTTGGTAGACAAAGAATACAAGCAGACTTCACGAGCACGTATGTTGTCAGCACTTCGTCGATTTTTCCAATATCTACACCGAGAAAAAATTCGTGGTGATGATCCAACCGCGTTACTGATGAGCCCTAAGCTACCGCAACGATTACCAAAAGATTTAAGTGAAGAGCAAGTAAATGATTTATTAGAAGCGCCTAATGTAGATGATCCATTAGAGCTTCGTGATCGCGCAATGTTAGAACTGCTTTATGCAACAGGTTTGCGTGTGACGGAATTAGTCAGTTTAACCATGGAAAACTTAAGCCTGCGTCAAGGTGTGGTTCGTGTTACTGGTAAAGGCGATAAAGAACGTTTAGTGCCGATGGGAGAGAATGCCGTTGATTGGATCCAAACTTTTCTAGATCAAGGGCGCCCAGCCTTACTTGGCGAGAAAAGCTCTGATGTGGTATTCCCAAGTAAACGCGCAAGGCAAATGACAAGGCAAACCTTTTGGCATCGTATTAAGCATTATGCAGTGATTGCCGGTATTGATACTGACAAATTATCACCTCATGTTTTACGTCATGCTTTTGCGACGCATTTACTAAACTATGGTGCAGATCTTAGAGTCGTACAAATGTTACTTGGACATAGTGATCTTTCGACAACACAAATATATACTCATGTCGCAACGGAACGTTTGAAACAGATCCACCAAGAGCATCATCCTCGTTCATAATGGATAAGGAACTTCTTGTAAGTTTAAGACTCTAAAAATCAAACCTTCTACTATTATTTCTTTTATAGGTATCTTTTATGTCATTTATTCGCCGTACTAGCGCGATGTTTATTGCTTTATTGAGTGTAATTTCTTTTACAGCATGTTCTGATGAGCAAGCAAAAGATCACGCAGTATCTCCGTCAGTTGTTGAAGCCCCTCAGGTTGATTCAGAACAAGCGATTACTCAGCGTTTAACGACATTAGGCTTGCCTGTTGAAGCTATTCATGACTCTGAAGTCGATGGCTTTAAACAAGTAGAAACTCCATTTGGTATTTTTTATGTATCAGATGATGGTAAGCACTTTGTTCAAGGGCGTATCTTTGAGTTTGATGAAAATGGCAATATGAAAGATTTATTAGCAGCTCGTTTTGCAAAATTGGTTGATAGCCAAAGTGAGAACATGATTGTGTTCCCGGCGAAAAACGAAAAACATGTAATCACAGTTTTTACTGATATCACTTGTGGCTACTGCACTAAGTTGCATAAAGAAATGAAAGATTATAATGATGCAGGTATTACGGTTCGTTATTTAGCGTATCCTCGTCAAGGCTACCAAGGTTCTGTTGCTGATAAAATGGCACAAATTTGGTGTGCAGATGATAAGCAACAAGCAATGGAAGACGCAAAATCAAACCGTGCAATTAATGGTTCAAAACCAGCAACCGCTCAGTGTAAAAACATTATTAAAGAACAATATTTATTAGGTCGTAAAATGGGTGTAAATGGTACGCCTGCAATTGTACTGCCTAATGGTGATTTAGTTCCGGGCTACAAACCAGCACAAGAGCTTTTGAAAGACTTAGAAAAATAATTCTTTCTTAACCTTATTTAAGTCCCCGCAATACTTGTTTAAATTAAGTATGATGCGGGGATTTTTTTATCTTAGTAACTCTAACCTTAGGCCATTATCATGATTGAAGTGAAACGTCGTCTTATTCCGGAAATTCCTGCTTTACCAAGTTCAATTCCTTCAATCTTACAACGGATTTATGCAGCTCGAGGGATCACATCAAATAGTCAATTAGACCGTGGCGCGAGATCATTACTGTCATTTCAATCTATGCATGGCATAACTAAAGCCGTTGATATCTTAGTTGAAGCGATAGCAAAGCAAACTCGTATTATTGTTGTCGGTGATTTTGATGCGGATGGAGCAACGAGTTCTGCTTTGTCTGTGATGGCATTTCGACTGATGGGCAGCAGTAATGTTGATTATCTAGTGCCGAATCGTTTTGAAGATGGCTACGGGTTAAGCCCTGATGTAGTTGATCAAGCTAAGGCGATGGGCGCTGAGATCATCATGACAGTAGATAATGGCGTTTCATCAATTGAAGGGGTAGCTGCAGCTAAAGCCTATGGAATGCAAGTGGTCGTAACCGATCACCATTTACCGGGATCTTCCTTGCCAATTGCTGATTCAATTGTTAACCCTAACCTTGAAGAGTGTGCCTTTCCGTCTAAGTCTTTAGCTGGTGTTGGTGTCGCGTTTTATTTGATGTTAGCGATTCGTGCTCGTTTGCGTGAAAACAACTGGTTTGAAACTCAAAATATTCCTATTCCGAACCTTGCTGATTTATTGGATTTAGTCGCACTAGGCACTGTTGCTGATTTGGTAGCACTTGATGAAAATAACCGTATTTTAGTGCATCAAGGTATCCAACGTATTCGTGCAGGTAAATGCCGTCCGGGTATTCAAGCGTTAATCGAAGTAGCAAATAAAGTGCCTTCTCGAATTGTTGCTTCAGATTTTGGTTTTGCACTTGGTCCAAGAATTAATGCCGCAGGTCGTTTGGATGACATGTCGTTTGGTGTTGAGCTTCTTATGTCCAACAATATTCATGCTGCACGTCGTATGGCCTCAGAACTTGATGCTTTAAATCAAACTCGTAAAGAGATTGAGCAAGGTATGAAAGACGAAGCGATGGCGATTTGTGAGCGCTTAGAGTTCGGCGCACAAAGTGAATTGCCTTTTGGCTTGGTGTTATTCCAGAGAGATTGGCATCAGGGTGTGATTGGTATTCTTGCTTCTCGTATTAAAGAAAAATATCACCGCCCAGTGATTGCCTTTGCTGATGGCGGCGATGGTTTCATTAAAGGATCATGCCGTTCTATCTCTGGCTTTCATATGCGTGATGCCTTGGATTTAATTGATACTCGAAATCCTGGGCTGATTTTAAAGTTTGGTGGTCATGCAATGGCGGCAGGCTTAACCATTAAAGAAATCGATTATAAAAAATTCAGCCAAGCTTTTGATGATGTGGTTCGTGAATCAGTAGAAGAAGAGGCGCTTAATGGGGTGGTTTTATCTGATGGTGAACTAACACCAGAAGAATTTACCTTAGGCACCGCTGAAATTATTCGAGCGGGTGGACCATGGGGACAAGCCTTCCCTGAACCTATTTTTGATGGTGAATTTAAAGTATTGAATCAGCGTTTGGTTGGTGAGAAACATCTTAAATTAATGTTAGAACCAATTCATAAAAATTTCCCAACCAATCAAATGGTCGATGCGATTGCTTTTAATATTGATGTGCGTCGTTGGCCAGATGCGTCGGTACAAAAGGTGAAGCTAGCTTATCGTTTAGATATCAATGAATTTCGTGGTAATCAAACATTACAACTAATGGTTGAATATATAGAACCAATGTAAAGCTACCGCTCTATAAAGTAAGCAGGTTGAATTATATCAAATATTCCGTTAAGAAAAGCTTAATGAAATATTACCTTCTTGTTTTGTATGAAAATAGAAAGGCTTGTATTCCGAGTTGAGGTTAAATAAAAAGAAATTTGGTGTGATTAAATTTACACCATTTTCTTAATCCTTATTGTTCTTACTTTCAGAGGTTGAAATACCTCGATTTCTATCACACTTTTGGTTAAAATCTCTCGGTTATTTTTTATTCGGCGATGATAAACACCATGTTCGAAATTAATCCTATTAAAAACCGCCTACAGGATGTGTCTGATCGCACAAATATCCTGAGGGGGTACCTTTGACTATGATGCTAAGAAAGAGCGTCTAGAAGAAGTCAATGCAGAGCTAGAACAACCAGAAGTATGGAATGAACCTGAGCGCGCACAAGCATTAGGTAAAGAACGTGCCTCTTTAGAAGCGATTGTTGAAACTATTGACCAATTAGATTTAGGCGGCGAAGACGTTGAAGGTTTACTTGAGTTAGCTGTTGAAGAGCAAGATCAAGAAACGTTTGATGAAATAGAGCCTGAACTTGCTGAATTAGAAGAAAAACTAGCGACGTTAGAATTCCGTCGTATGTTCTCAGGCGATCATGACCCATCTGATTGTTATATTGATTTACAATCTGGCTCTGGCGGTACAGAAGCGCAAGATTGGACATCAATGATGTTGCGTATGTATTTGCGTTGGGCGGAAGCTAAAGGATTTAAGACGGAAGTTATTGAAGTCTCTGATGGCGATGTTGCTGGCCTTAAAGGGGCAACAGTTCGTATATCAGGTGAATATGCTTATGGTTGGCTGCGTACTGAAACTGGTGTGCACCGTTTAGTTCGTAAGTCTCCATTTGATTCAAGTGGTCGTCGACATACCTCATTTGCTTCAGCATTTATCTATCCTGAAATAGATGACAATATTGAAGTGGATATCAATCCTGCTGATTTACGTATTGATGTATACCGAGCTTCTGGCGCGGGTGGCCAACACGTAAACACCACTGAATCTGCGGTACGTATTACTCACGTTCCGACAAATACAGTTGTGCAATGTCAAAATGATCGTTCTCAGCATAAAAATAAAGCACAAGCGATGAAGCAGCTAAAAGCAAAACTGTTTGAACTTGAGCTTCAGAAACAAAACGCAGAGAAACAAGTAAACGAAGATTCTAAATCTGATATCGGGTGGGGCAGTCAGATCCGCTCATACGTATTGGATGATTCGCGTATTAAAGATTTGCGTACCGGCATTGAAAATCGTAATACGCAAGCCGTATTAGACGGTGATTTAGATAAATTTATCGAAGCCAGCTTAAAATCTGGATTATAAGAAAGGGTTCATTATGACTGACCAAGTACAACAAGATGAAAATAAACTGATTGCAGAGCGTCGTGGTAAATTAGACCATATTCGTCAATCATGTAAGGCTAATGGCCACCCAAATGATTTTCGTCGTGAAAATCTAGCGGGTGATCTTCAAGCAGAGTTTGGTGAAAAAACCAAAGAAGAGCTAGAAGAAATGAACCATGTAGTCGCTATTGCTGGCCGTATCATGGCTAAGCGTGGTCCATTCTTATTGATCCAAGAAACGTCTGGTAAGATCCAAGCTTATGCAGCAAAAGATGTGCAAAAAGAGCTTAAAGAAAAATACCAAGGCTTAGATATCGGTGACATCATCGGTGTTAAAGGTGCTCTGCATAAATCAGGTAAAGGTGATCTTTACGTGAACATGGATCACTATGAATTGCTAACTAAAGCACTTCGTCCATTACCAGAAAAATTCCATGGCTTAACTGATCAAGAGATGCGTTATCGTCAACGTTATGTTGATTTGATCGTTAATGAAGACTCTCGTCAAGCATTCATCATTCGTTCAAAGCTAGTTGCTTCTATCCGTAACTTCATGAGTGCGAAAGGCTATCTAGAAGTTGAAACTCCAATGATGCACGTGATCCCTGGTGGGGCAACAGCGCGTCCATTTATCACTCATCACAATGCGTTAGATATCGATATGTACCTACGCGTTGCTCCTGAGCTTTATTTAAAGCGTTTGGTTGTTGGTGGTTTTGATCGTGTATTTGAGATCAACCGTAACTTCCGTAACGAGGGGCTTTCTCCACGTCACAACCCTGAATTTACAATGATGGAATTCTACCAAGCTTATTCTGATTACAAAGACCTAATGGATCTAACAGAAGAGATGCTAAGCACTGCAGCGCTAGATGTTCTTGGTTCTACATCTATGCCTTATGGTGATGAAACGGTTGAATTTGGTGGTACTTATGCACGCATGAGCATGTTTGAAGCGATTAAGCAGTACAATCCTGATCACGCTGAAATTCAAAAAATGACTGAAGCTGACATTCAAGATCGTGATTTCATGGTGTCAATTGCAAAATCAGTTCATGTTGAAGTAGAAAGCTTCTGGACATGTGGTCAACTTCTTGAAGAAATCTTTGGTGAAACGGCTGAACCTCAGTTAATTCAACCAACATTCATTACAGGTTACCCTGCAGATATCTCTCCATTAGCACGCCGTAGCGATGGTAACCCGTTCTTCACAGACCGCTTCGAGTTCTTCATCGGTGGTCGTGAAGTAGCAAATGGCTTCTCTGAGCTTAATGATGCACAAGATCAAGATGAGCGTTTTAAAGCACAAGTTAACGCAAAAGATGCTGGTGATGATGAAGCAATGTACTATGATGCAGATTATATTACAGCCCTAGAGCATGGCCTTCCACCAACAGCAGGTCAAGGTATTGGTATTGACCGTCTAGCGATGCTATTCACTAATACTCATACAATTCGCGATGTTATTTTATTCCCAGCAATGCGCCCACAAGCGTAATGTAAGCTAAGGCGAATAAATAAAAAAAGGGCAGCTTCTATAGCTGCTCTTTTTTACTTTTTAATTCAATTGACTTAACTTTTACAATTCCCTTCTACGAACACCTTCTTATTTAAAAGTCATAAAAAGCCATCTGCTTATTCTATTTCATTCATTTAATATCATTAATGAGTCATTTTTTTAGCTAATATGTTAAATATCACTTGTGAGATGTCGATATTTTGTATTTACATTGTTTAAAAGATGACGAGCGTCTCATCAGTGAGACGCTGATGAGTCTTAAAACCTGTATAGTTGCCTTAAGAAATATTTCAGTTGGCTTAATTAACAAATTTAGAGGTAATGCTATGGGTACTCAGTTTCGTATGGACTCTGTTCCTGGTTCATTAGTTGTGGTAGGGGGAAGTTATGAACCTTGGTTAGCAGTATTAGAACAAGTTGGTTGGCGTTGTCATCGTTGTTATGACCTCCGAGCAGCGCAAGCACTGTTTGATGAAATTGGCCCATGTATTGGCATTGTAGATTTAAGCCAAGATGATTTCAGCCTTAATGGTATCGCGACGTTAGTAAATAATAATAAACAAGTTCGTTGGATGGCCTTTATTCGAGAATCTCAATTAAGTTCAGATACCATCTGCCAGTTTATTGTGAATTTCTGTGTTGATTTTTTCACAGCTCCAATTCCTGATGCTCAATTGCTTAGCACAATCGGCCATCAATTAGGCATGTTGAAGCTAGAGCGTAAAGTATGGCCTAATATGGGAAATAAATCTGACTTAGGAATTTTAGGTGAAGCTCCAGCAGTAAAGCGCTTGCGTGATCAGGTTCGTCGAGTGGCACCAACGGACGTATCTATTTTAATTTCAGGAGAAAGCGGTGTAGGTAAAGGTGATGTTGCCAAAGCGGTTCATGAGTCATCAGGAAGAAATAAAGGTCCTTTTATTTCTTTAAATTGTGGTGCGTTATCTGAAAGTAAAATAGAGCAAGAGCTTTTTGGTTTTGAGGCTTTAAGCTTTGAAGATACTAAATTATTTAAAGCCAATGGTGGGACGTTATTTTTAAATGATATTAATGATTTACCTTTAACTCAACAGCAAAAATTATTACATTTTTTACAAGAAGGCTGCATAGAAACAGCGCAAGGAGTAATAGAACTTGATGTAAGAGTGATTGTGGCAAGTCATATTGATTTAGAGAAGCAGGTAGAAGAGGGTTATTTTAAAGAAGAGCTTTATTATCGTTTAAATGTCCTTCGTATACATGCCCCCTCTTTAAAAGAGAGAGGCGCAGATATTTCAATTCTTGCTGAACATTTTTTGCAAAAATACGCACGAGAATATAATACTCAAGCTCGAACCTTTTCGGAAGAAGCAATGCAAACTATGCTTTATTATCAATGGCCTGGTAATATTCGTGAGTTGGTAAATCAAGTAAAAAGAGCGGTATTACTAGCAGATAGTATGACGGTAGATCTTGAGCATTTAGATTTGCCTCAGCGCACCGAAATAAAACGCAGTTTACGTGTAATTCGTGAAGACTCTGAACGAGACGCACTACTTACGGTATTAGAGTCCCACGACGGACAAGTATCTTCAGCTGCTAAAGAACTCGGTGTTTCTCGGGCGACAATGTATCGGTTGTTGAATAAGCATAATCTAATTTCAGAACCAAGAAGCTATAGTTAGATATATCAAAGGTTTACTGATGAGAGTAAGCCTTTTTTAATCAAAAAATGACGTTAGGATCTTATGGGTAAAATGAGTTTTTAAATAGAACCCTCGTGGTAAAGTTTTTATAGGCTGGCCATTTTCACCATAAGCTTCTGTTAATGCTTTGCTATTGGCAGCTTTTGGTCTTAATTGAAGAACTTCACCATGCCTTGCTGTAATTGATTCAACCTTACCTAAAACGATTAAATCCATCAATTCTTCCCAATCTTGTTGGAGTTGAGACTCTTCAATCAATGAAGGTCGCCAGAGAACTGGATAACCAACGTGTCGATCACCGACAGGGATCTCTCTTTCTCCTTCTACTGGGATCCATAAAACATGAGCTAATTTATGGCGCACATGTGATTCTTCCCAACGTAAATTATGAATGCCTGTTAATGGTGCAACAGAAACAAATGTTGTTTCGAGTGGTTTTCCTACATGGCTAATTGGGATTGTTTTTAATTCAATACCAAGATCAATAAAATCAGGTAGGGGTTTACTACCAGCAGAGGCCCCTAGATGCATCTCCAATAACTGTCCAACCCAGCCCTTATCTCTCTTTAAATTTTCAGGAACCGGTATACCTGATTGTGCTGCGAGCTCTGATAATGTATAGCCTGCAATGTGTTGGGCTCTCGTTAGAAGCTCATTAATAGTCGTAGGGGGAGATTGATTCATAGTGGCTTATTCATAGTGTGCAGTGAGCAAGATTAACATATTATTCTTTGCATTTAGCACTTTACTTAGATCTCATTAAGTTATCCACATTTGAGGGTGTTTTTTATACAGAACTATTTTTTCTGTACCTATATACAGTGCTTTATTTATGAATAAGTTATTGACTTTTGGATGTTTATATCATTAATTCAATATAAGTTGTGGGTAATTCATCATTTGGTCATTATTTAATCAATCCGTGTTAATCTTAATCATCATCATTCTGGTAAAAATGATCTATTTTATGATCTTATGTGTAAGTGGTTGTTTGGTATATTTTTTGTTGTGTTTTTATCCATTTTTTATTATTGCTTAGGATCTGTTTTTTTTTCCGTTTTTATTTTTTTTATATCTTCTGCACAAAGTTATACACAGAAAAGGTGAATAAATGTGGGAGACCTCTCATTGTTGTGTTGATAAGTTAATCGATGATTAAAAGTTATTCAGGAAAAGTGGTTATTTTAGTAAAACGTGATAAGAAGTCATGATCCTGTTTGCTCAAAGCGACGAACTGTGAAAAAATCAGAGGCAATATAGGTTTATGATGAGGTCACCCAGTGATAGATGGCGATGGTTTCCGCCCGAACGTCGGGATAGTGATATGCAATAGCCATGGTCAAGTATTCTGGGCGAAACGATACGGACAGCATTCGTGGCAATTTCCACAAGGTGGTATTGATGATGGTGAGACTCCAGAGCAAGCCATGTACCGTGAGTTGTATGAAGAAGTTGGCCTAACAAAAAATGATGTACGTATTTTAGCAAGCAGCCGACATTGGCTACGATATAAATTACCGAAGCGTTTAGTTAGATGGGATTCAAAACCCGTTTGTATCGGACAAAAACAGAAGTGGTTTTTGTTGCGCTTGGAATGTGATGAATCCAAGGTGAATATGCAAAGAGATCGCTCGCCTGAATTTGATGGCTGGCGATGGGTAAGTTATTGGTACCCAGTAAGACAAGTAGTTTCATTTAAGCGTGATGTTTATCGCCGAGCACTGAAAGAGTTTGCGGTGATCGCCATGCCGTTTAAGGAACGCAAATTTAAAAGGAAAGGTAAAAAAGGTTAAGCAGTCGATACCTTATAACCTTAAGGATTGACAACCATGCTTACTCAACTCAGGGACATAGTTGATCACGTCGCTAAAGCAGAATCACTTGATGATGCTTTAGCGCTCTTAGTGAAAAATACTCGACACTCAATGCACACTGAGTGTTGCTCAGTCTACCTAATGAGCAATGACAACCTTCGATTAGAACTGATGGCGACGGAAGGCTTAAAAGCTAAACCTAAAACCGTATCATTAGGAATAGACGAAGGTCTTGTTGGATTAGTCGCTCGAACTTGTGAGCCACTTAACCTTGCTAATGCATCGGTACACCCATCTTATAAATATATTCCAAGTATTGCTGAGTATAAATTTAATTCATTTCTTGCAACACCAATCATATACCGCCGTCAAAATTTAGGGGTATTGGTTGTTCAGCAGAAAGAAAAACGTCAGTTTACTGAAATTGAAGAATCCTTTTTAGTTACCCTTTCCGCCCAACTTGCGGTTGTCCTTGCTCACGCAAAAGCTCAAGAAAGCTGGTCGACTCAATTACAAACGTCATCGACTCAGCAAAAGCAATTTAAAGGGATCTCAGCCTCTAACGGTGTAGCAATTGCCCCGTTATGGTTTGATGATGCACAACCTAAAGTAGAAGCTATTCTACCTAGCTCATGCCTTGATATTGAGCAGGAACAAGATCGTTTAGGTGTCGCGGTTGAGTTAGCGTTAAAAGATTTTCGGCGTGCAAGAAAGCGTTTTGAACAAGAGTTAAATACAGAAACCTTAGCTATTTTTGATCTGTTTACTCACTTGTTAAACGATCCTATGCTGAAAGGTGCCTTGAAAAAACAGATTAACCAAGGTGATTCTGCTGAATGGGCGCTACGTCAAGTCATTGAGTCTTATGCTGGACGCTTTGATCGAATGAGTGACTCTTACCTAAGTGAGCGTGCTAATGACGTTCGAGAGCTCGGACAGCGGCTACTTTATTTTTTGAATAATGAAGGTAAGTTGGATATTGATTTGTCGCATCCTGTTATTTTGGTGACAACTCAATTAACCGCTTCAATGTTAGCTAGTATTCCTAAAGATAAATTAAAAGCGGTGATCTCTTTAGAGGGAGCTGCGAATTCTCATGCCGCAATTTTATCAAGAGCGCTTGGGATCCCCGCCATTATGGGCGTAGAGTTTAACCCAACTCATTATCATAAAGAGTTGGCTATTGTTGATGGCTACAGTGGTTCACTTTACATTAAACCAACTGAAGCGTTAATTCTGGAATATGTTGAGTTACAGAATGAAGAAGCCGCTTTATCTGAATTAATTACACAAGATCTGGATAAGCCAACCTTGACGCAAGATGGACATCGAATGAAGATCCATTTGAATGCGGGCTTGAGTGCTGATTCAAGCATTGCAGTTAACCAAGGGGTTGATGGTGTTGGTTTATATCGAACAGAAATCCCCTTTTTATTACATCAACGATTTCCATCTGAAGAAGAGCAATACCTTCAATATAAATCTATATTAGAAACTTATCCTCAGAAACCTGTGGTAATGAGAACGTTAGATATTGGTGGAGATAAACCTTTACCTTATCTGCCAATAGAAGAAGATAATCCATTTTTAGGCTGGCGTGGTATTCGGTTCACATTAGATCACCCTGATATTTTTTTATTGCAATTAAAAGCTATGGTAAAAGCGAATATAGGTAATGAGAATTTATCTATTATGTTGCCAATGATTTCGGGAATCCCTGAATTAAAGCAAGCAAGAATATTAATTAATCAAGCATATGAAGAAGTGCTTAGTGAATCTAATGATCATTTCTCTAAACCTCGTATTGGTATGATGGTTGAGGTTCCTTCTATGCTGTACTTGTTACCAAGAGTTGCAGGCTTGGTTGACTTTATTTCAGTCGGCACTAATGATTTAACTCAATATTTACTAGCAGTAGATAGAAATAACTCTCGTGTGTCTCATGTGTATGAATCTTATCATCCAGCGGTATTATTGGCTTTAAAGCAGATTGTTGATACTGCTAACCAATATAATTTGCCTGTCAGCGTTTGTGGTGAGCTAGCAGGAGATCCGATTGGCTGCTTGCTACTTATGGGGCTAGGTTATCAGAGCTTGAGCATGAACACTTCAAATGTAGCCAAGATAAAATATATTATTAGACAAGTAACTTTGGCTGAAGTGAAGCATCGAGTAAATATTCTTTTACATCATGATGATGCAGAGAAAATTTTAGCTGATATGATTTTATTTTTTGAGAAGAAAGAACTTTCTGGATTCATTAGAGCAGGTAAATAAATGTTATTGGATTTTTGGTCTATTTTTGCTCTTTATCTTGCGCTCGGTAGCGTTGTTGGTGTGATGGCAGGGTTATTGGGTATTGGTGGTGGGTTACTTGTCGTTCCAGCTTTACTTTGGTTGCTTCCACAAGCAGGTGTTGATAGTCATATTGCGATGCAAATGGCACTAGGTACCTCACTTGCGACCATTATTTTTACCTCTAGTTCATCAGCATTGAACCATTTGCGCCTAGGTAATGTCGAAGTAGCACTCATTAAGAGTTTAGCTCCAGGCGTCATCATTGGTGGCTTTATTGGTAGTTATTTAACTGAATTAATTCCAACCCAATATTTGCCAAAGCTATTTGGTATGATTGTCTTGTTATTGGCCCTACAGATGTTGTTAGCGCTTAAGCTTACTGCGACCAGAGCGATGCCATCACCAATAAAACTAGCCGCGTCAGGTGGCGTTATTGGGGTTATTTCCAGTTTAGCTGGAATTGGTGGGGGTTCTCTAACTGTACCTTATTTAAGTTTTCATGGTGTAGATATGAGAAAAGCCATTGGTAGTTCTTCATTATGTGGCACATTAATAGCGATAGCTGGCATGATAGGATTTGTTATACATGGTGCAAGTGCTGATAATTTACCATCAATGAGCATTGGATATATTTATTTACCTGCTCTTTGTGGTGTTAGCATTACTTCCATGTTAACGACAAAAGTTGGAGCTAGGTTAGCATCACATTTACCAACACCTACATTAAAAAAAATCTTTGCCGTATTTCTAGTATTTATTGGCAGTAAAATGTTCTTAGGATAAGAGAGTAGTCATGAGTCAGGGGTATTTAAACTTCCCACAGATCGATCCCATATTGATTGAAATTGGGCCACTAGCTGTACGTTGGTACGGTTTAATGTATTTATTTGGTTTTATGTTTGCCTTATGGCTTGCAAATAAACGCGCAGACAAGCCGAACAGTGGTTGGACGCGTGATCAAGTAAGCGATCTTCTTTTTGCAGGCTTTTTAGGTGTTGTGATTGGTGGTCGTGTTGGCTATGTTTTATTTTATAACTTTGGTCAATTTTTAGATAATCCACTTTATTTATTTGAAGTCTGGACTGGCGGTATGTCTTTCCATGGTGGCTTATTAGGTGTTATTACCGCAATGCTTTGGTATGGCTATAAAAACAATCGTAGCTTTTTCACCATTGCTGATTTTGTTGCGCCATTGGTTCCGTTTGGATTAGGCGCCGGTCGTTTGGGTAATTTCATGAATGGGGAGCTTTGGGGGCGAGTAACTGATGTGCCTTGGGCAATGGTGTTCCCTACAGGTGGTCCTTTCCCACGCCATCCATCACAATTATATGAGTTTGCCCTTGAAGGTGTTGTTCTATTCTTAATTCTAAACTGGTTTATTCGCAAGCCTCGCCCATTAGGTGCTGTATCTGGTTTATTCCTATTTGGCTACGGAACCTTCCGTTTCTTAGTTGAATACGTTCGCCAACCGGATGCTCAATTAGGTTTGTTTGGTGATTGGATTTCAATGGGACAAATATTGTCACTACCAATGGTGATAGGTGGTCTATTGATGATGCTTTGGGCATTTAAACGTAATCTTTTTGCGACAGACTTACAGAAAAAATCTGCAAAAGAAAATAGCTCAAAACAGAAAGCAAAATAAGCTAGAATAGCGTTAATAACGATTTTTAAGTGATGGCCTCTTCGTTAGAGGCCATTTTTTTATGAAAATATTAAGAGAGCGCTACCGTGAAGCAGTATTTAGATTTATGCCAACGCATCGTTGATGAAGGTCACTGGATTGAAAATGAACGCACAGGAAAGCGCTGTTTGACGGTGATTAATGCCGATTTAACCTATGATGTTGCCAATGGTGAGTTCCCATTAGTAACGACACGTAAGAGTTTCTGGAAATCAGCTGTTGCTGAAATGATTGGTTATATTCGTGGCTATGATAATGCAGAAGACTTTCGTAAGATTGGAACTAAGACATGGGATGCTAATTCAAATCTAAACGACGCTTGGTTAAATAATCCTCATCGCAAAGGTGAAGATGATATGGGGCGAGTATATGGAGTTCAAGGTCGTTCGTGGGCAAAGCCAAATGGCGAATTTGTTGATCAATTAAAAAAAATAATTGATGACTTAAGAAATGGTATTGATGATCGTGGTGAAATCTTAAATTTCTATAATCCAGGTGAATTTGATATGGGTTGTTTACGTCCATGCATGTACTCACATCACTTTTCACTGCTAGGTGACACTCTATATTTAAACAGTACCCAACGTTCGTGTGATGTCCCGTTAGGGCTTAATTTTAACATGGTTCAAGTGTACTTTCTGCTTGCTATTGTGGCTCAAATTACAGGACATAAAGCAGGTAAGGCTTATCATAAGATTGTTAATGGACATATTTATGAAGACCAACTTGAATTGATGAAAGAAGTGCAGTTAAAGCGTGAGCCATTAACAGCCCCAATATTTAAAATAAACCCTAAGATCAAGTCATTAGAAGATTTAGAAACTTGGGTAACTATGGATGATTTTGAAGTAATTGGCTATGAAAGCCATGAAGCGATTAAGTATCCATTTTCAGTATAAAAAGAGTAGTATTAGATAGAGCCTTTACTAAGTTAAAGGCTCTATGTTATTAGCTTATTTAATGTTTCTTTTCTATAACCTCCAGGGCTACTCCCCGTTTTTTTCTTAAAGACCCGAGTAAAATAAGAAACATCATGGTAGCCACATTGATATGCGATAATAGCTATCTTGATATCTCTATTTTCAATCAATAACTTCTTGGCTTTATTGATTCTTTTAGAACAAAGGTAGTCTCTAAAACTTATGCCTATTTCTTTATGGAATAATTTAGAGAAATAAGTGATGGAGTAATGACAAGATTCTGCTACATCCCCCTCATTTAATTGTTCTGATAAATTATCATCAATATATTTTATTACATTGATAAGACTTCTATTTGAATTAGAATAATTATTAGATTTTTCTATACGATTTACTATTTTCTTATTATGTAAGTTTGATTTGAAAATTATCTTTTTTATTTCTTTTAATTCTAATTCAAAGTCTAAACTTTTAGTATTTATGTTTATGTAATTTCTTTCATCTATGTTTTGATTTATATCTAATCTACCATGATGAAATATTAGTAGTGTTTTATTTAGATTTTCACATATTTTCAAACAAACATTAAGTAAATCAACATCATTGGTGCTTGCATTAAACGCTAGTATATTAATGCTAGACGCACTGATAATTGATATGTCTTTATATAATTCGATTATATTAAAATGTTTTTGTATAACAGTTTGATTTTCATTTGGTAAGTTATTAATTGAGTTTCCCAACCAATATAAGGCTTGATTTGAATTCATATAGTCACCATCTCTATATTTTATACAGCCAATACACATCTCTAGCCTAATGAAATGTAAAGTTATATTTCAATAAATAATTAAAACGCATATTGTAAAGATAGAATGTTTATAGAAAATTTCAAGAAGATGGCAAGAAAGTCCTAACCTAGACTTTAAATTAGGGTCTAGATTTAAATTGAACCACAAATAAATGAAACCAAATAGTCATGGAGTTTATTATGAATAATTTTATTAAGCACTGTAAAGAATTTATGCAAGACGAAGAAGGACTAACTATTGTTGAGTATGTGGTTGGTGCAGCTTTACTAGTTGTTGCATTTACTGCGGCAGATCCTTGGTCAAGTCTATCCACTTCATTATCTGGTGTCGTTGATAGTATTGAGACAGATGTAGCACCTGCTGAGTAGTATTTTGGTGGGCTGCTTATGTTCCCGATTATTATATGGCCTATATTATTTTCAATAGGAGTTAGCGATGCAAAAGAGCATCGGATACCAAATAAACTACTTTTATTAGTACTGTTTTTCTGCCTGTTAGACTTAGGTTTACATTGGTCCTTAGATTTATTTTTTGATCGATTATTAGCAGGTATAACAATGTTTATTCTTGGTTTATTCCTGTTCTTTGCAAAAGCAATGTCTGCTGGTGACGTTAAGTTGCTAGGAGTTATTGGGATATTGGTTGGCTGGGTACAATTGCCCTCTGTTGGGTATTGGATCATTATTTCTGCCGGTGTTGTGGGTGTTTTTTACTCTATTTATAACTCAATAGAGTCGCCCTCTTTACTGCATAGAATAAAAAAAAATGCGAATGAATTAACGATAAAACAAGTGATGTTAATGCTAATTACTCGTAATGTAGCAATCAATAAGACAGTCATGCCTTTTGCTCCTATTGTTGTCATTGGTTTAGCTCTACATTCTTATTTTGCATAAAATCAATGGATTGGAGTCTCTATGGATACTGTACAGAAGGAGGTGAATAATCAAGGTTTGGTTCCACAAGTTGATCCGCCAGGTGTTGCGATATCAATAAAAGAGTTAAATATCCCACCAGCGGTAATTGAAAATTTGATTTTAAAGCACCTAGCGGCTTATCCAAAATCAGATGTTCTTCATTTAACACATTTGTTGGGAATAAATAGCCATATAGTGGAAGATTTATTATCAATATTAAGAAAAAAATCACAAGTTGAAGTGTTTCAATCAGAGCTATCTTCTCATTCATTAGCGAATGCTCATGTGCGTTATGCACTATCAGAGCAGGGGAGAGTTTTTGCTGATTCAGCTTTTAAAAAAGATCCTTATTTAGGGCCTGCTCCTGTTTCATTAGAAGATTATCGAGACTTAGTTGAAGCACAAGATTTACGAATAAACACAATAACAAAAACGGATTTAACTACTGCATTTCATGATGTTTATGGGGCTAATCGATTGATTGGTACTTTAGGGCCAGCTATTAATTCAGGAAGAGCTCTACTGCTATATGGAGATGCAGGGACAGGAAAAAGTTTTATTGCGACGCGTTTATTAAATGCTTTAAATACCTCGGTTTATATACCTTATGCCGTGTATGCAAATGGCAATATTATTAAAGTGTTTACCAAGCATCATCATTATGCCATCAATGAGGAAGAGAGTCTTACTTGCTATTTTAAACAACAGTACGATAAACGTTGGATACTATGTAAACGTCCGAATGTGCAAGTTGGTGGTGAGTTAACAATGGATATGCTTGAAGTTAATCATACGGAGCATAACCGTGTCTGGATGGCTCCTCTACAAATGATGGCCAATAATGGAATTCTAATTATAGATGATCTTGGTCGCCAGCCGATGCCTATTTCCACGTTATTAAATCGTTGGATTGTTCCGATGGAGTATGGATTTGACTATCTTTCATTACCGAACGGACAGCAAACTACCATTCCATTCATATTAACGTTAGCTTTTTCAAGTAACTTATCTCCACAAGATATAGGAGATCCCGCATTTTTGCGTCGTTTAGGCTATAAAGTTCAATTTTCTGCTTTAGATAAATCTGATTATCAGGATTTATGGAAGTGGGTAGCAAACAGTAAAGAGTTGAGCCTATCAGAGGGAATGTACACAAAGCTCTATGAATTACATAACACCTCTCAAGTTGAGTATTTACCCTGTTTGCCAAAAGATATTGCAGGCATATGTCGAGACATCGTGTTATTTGAAGAATTGGAACCCTGTATCAATTCATCAATATTAGAGCAAGCTTGGGCTCTGTATTTTACTGATGACGCCTAGATGGAGGATAGATTATGAGCCGTATGCAGCTATTTTTATTATTCGCATTATCAATAATACTTGGTTTAGGCGCAGTATTTTTTGCAAAACAATGGATGGATACACAAGTACAGCCAGAAGTTGAAGTTGAAGTTATTAATCGCTTGCCTGTTATTGTTGCTGTTCAAGAAATTCATGTCGGAACAATTATTGAAGAGAAACATATTGCGATTAAATTGCTTGAAGAATCATGGAAAAAAGAATATCAATTTGATGTGGTCGATGAGCTAATTGGCAAAGTTGTTACGAATCCAATTTATCCTGATGAGATTATCCATCGCTCTCGGTTAGTTAATCCTGGAGAGGGAGCCTCGCTTGCTGCTCTTATTCCAGATCATAAACGAGCGGTTACGATTAGGGTTAATGATGTTATTGGGGTCGCAGGCTTTTTATTACCAGGAAATAAGGTAGATGTGTTAAATACCGTTAGGTCAGGAAAGGTTAATGTACAAACCTCAACGATTTTAAAGGATATAAAAGTATTAGCTGTGGATCAAACAGCCAAAACTGGAGATAACACGCCAGTAATCGTTAGGGCTGTGACTTTAGAAGTATCACCAAAAGAAGCAGAAAAGTTACTTACAGCAAATGCAAAAGGAGAGATTCAGTTAGCATTACGAAATCCGCATGAGCCCGTAGAGAAAGTGGTACGCAGGAAGTATGTTGCACCATCAAGTGTCACTATTATTAAAGGGACTCAGTCGACTAACATTAGAGTTAAGGATTAAGGTTTATGATGAATTATAAATTAACCATATTAATCAGCTTCTTTGTTATTAGTATTTCTGGATATGCGTCGACATTAACAGGAAAAACGGTAACCGTTGCTCATCATAAATCTACCCATGTTATTTTGCCCGGAAAAGCAAAACAAGTTTCTCTTGGGGATCCAGATGTGTTGGATATTATCATCCTTAAATCAAATGAAGTTTTTTTGATTGGTAAAAAGCTAGGATCTACAAACTTAATGGCCTGGGATAGAAATGGACGATTGATTGAATCTTTTAACATTGAAGTCACCCATGATTTAAATAACCTCAAAGCAAAGCTATATGCTTTTCTTCCCGATGAAACTATTAAGATTCATAGCGCTCAAGGAAAACTGGTACTTAGTGGACAAGTAAGCAGTTTAGAAAGTATGAAAACAGCGATTAAAATAGCAGAAACCTATGCGCCAGCAGAAGTCGTTGACGAAGAGGTCAAAGTATCAAAAAAGCAAGAAGAGCTAAGCAATGTTATTAATTTAATGACCATCGGTGGAGCACAACAAGTCATGCTTGAAGTGACGGTTGCTGAAGTTCAAAGGAGTTTAGTTCGTCGTTTTGATTCAAATTTTCACTTTTTTCAAAGCAGTGGAAGTCTTTCTTGGGGAGCGACTTCTACAGGTGGCATTATTGATGATGTTGGTGGAGTCTTAGGGCCTATATTTAATGCACCATCAATTGACAGCACTGGGTTACTAGGTACTTTTTCTGATAGTAATACCTTATTTTCATTTGCTTTGGATGTAGCAAAGCAGAACGGGTTAGCAAAAGTTCTAGCAGAACCCAATTTAACTGCGTTAAGTGGCACTAAAGCTGAATTTTTAGCAGGTGGTGAGTTCCCAATACCAGTTCCGGATGATGATGGTATTGTAATTGAATATAAAGAATATGGTGTTGGCTTGAAGTTTGTACCTACGGTATTAAGCGATAAAAAAATCAACTTAAAATTGGAAGTAGATGTGAGTGAAATAGCTAATGCTGGCTCGTTAACGATCACACCTGATTTATCTAATGCTAGCTACTATATCCCTCCAATTACACGTCGAAGTGCATCATCTACATTGGAGTTGGCTGATGGACAAACGATAGGTATTGCGGGTTTATTAAGTGAAAATGTTCGGGATGTGACCAGTAAAATGCCAGGATTTGGAGAGATCCCTGTGCTTGGACAGCTCTTTAATAGTCAAGAGTATATATCTGGTGAGACGGAGTTAGTTATTTTAGTGACTCCACGCTTAGCAAAACCAATAGACAGAGCAAAAATTTCATTACCCACAGATGCTTTTGTTGATCCAAATGATCTTGAGTATTACTTACTAGGTAGTGCGTCTTATATTGATGAAAATAAGAATAGCCGATCAGATAAAAGTAAGCTCCCTGAGGTTATAGTGCCTATGAATCAAGGTGGTTCTGAGGGTAACTTTGGGCATTCACTTTAGGGAGGAAAGTTATGAGAATTATATTAAAAGTGGGGATTGTTATTGCGAGTTTTACAATCTTTACTGGATGTGCAAATGATGCCCCTCTAGGAAAGTCTGTTTATCAGTTGAAAGATGAACAGACATACAACAAAAAGGCCACAGAAGAAAATAGAGATTACATTCCGACAGGAAGTATGATTCAAAATAAAAAAGTAAAATAATTAGCTGCTTCGTAAGGGTTACCCAGGAGGTAACATGAATAAATTATCTGAGAAAAACATTAGCAAACAGACTGGCCTTACTTTAGTACTAGTTACTCTTACTATGATTTTTTTGATTGGTTTTTCTGCCCTTGCGATTGATGTTAATCATGCCTTATTAAATAAAACTCGTTTGCAAAATATAGTGGACACAGCTGCTTTATCTGCAGCGGTTTTATTCGATACAGGTAAAGATGAAGAGACAGTAAAAAAAAGTGTTTATGAAAGTATTGCTAGCATGTCAGCATCCAAAGGTAATACAGAGCTAACAATACCTGATAATGCTATTACAGTGACCTTATCAAATGATCCCCTCGACTTTAGTGGGAGTTATAATTCTAACTTGGAAAGCTACGTTAGAGTATCTGTAAGTAACGTCCCCCTAAGTAATTTTATACTGCCTTTCTTTGGTTTAAATAAATCAGTTTCAGCCAGTGCTGTTGCGGGCCCTAGCTCCTCTATCACCAATTCATGTAACATTGTTCCTATGGTTGTATGTGCCGATTTATCTAATAGTAGTGGCTTTTATGGTTATCAAGAAAATCAAGTTTATGCATTAAAACTGTCTGCAAAAAGCCAATCTTCTATGGGGGCAGGTAATTTTCAATTATTAGATTTTGGTTCAGGGGCAAGTGCAATACGCAGTGCAATGGCAGGGGCGTTTTCTGAGTGTATGGATATTGACGACATAGCTCAAACAAAGCCGGGAGGGAATGTTGGTCCCGTTGGGCAAGGTCTAAATACGAGATTTGGAGAATATTCATCAAATTTAAAAGAAGAAGATTATCCTTCGGATGTTTATATAAAAGAACCAGATACACTCGCTACTATTGATAAAAATGGAAACGTTACTTATACCGATTCTTGGGGATATGAAGAGTATAAAATATCTGCTTCTGCTTGCGTTGATGGTTTAAGTGCTAACGATCCTTATTGTAGCAAAGGCGAAATTGGACGTAGAGTATTGCCTGTTTCCATTGCTAATTGTTCTGGTGCAAAAGGAGGTACAACCACGCTTCCTATTGTTTCTATTGGTTGTTTTTTTCTACTTCAAAAAGCCCCAACAAATAATTCGGGAACTCAAGCCGTTTTTGGAGAGTTTATTGAAGACTGCACAGTAAGCAATGGTTCTACTGGAGTGATACCAAGTCGTCAAGGCGCATATAAAATTCAATTATACCGAGATCCTATAAGCGGAGAATCTTAATATGCGAATTACTCAAGGAAATACACAAGCTGGTATTGCAGCGATTGAATTTATTTTGGTGTTACCTGTGTTATTGATTCTAATGGTATCTCTCAGTGAGATAGGTTCCATTTTTATTAAATATAACACTCTTAATAAACTGACCCAAAGTGGGTGCCGTTATGCAGTAATTCATATTTATGGAACAGCAACAACTAACCAAATAGCTGATATTAATAAAATTAAAAATGTCATCTTACATGGTAATGACTTAGGAAGCGGGGCGGTAAAACTAGATTCACTTACCGCTGATAATATTATGATTGAGCATGTCGATCATTTTGTCACTGTAACCGTGAGCTATGATTATATTCCCTTTATTGAGCGTATCCCCTTTTTTGATATCCCACTTACCTTGACTATTTCTGCTACCTCTATGATGAGGACGGGGTAATGAAAACTCATAGAAATACTCAAAAAGGCATCACCATCATTGAGTTTACAGTGATTGCTCTGGCTGTCATGGTGATGATCCTTGGAGTAATAGAAATAGGGCGTTATGTATATTCTTTACAGATGCTAAATGAAATGACTCGAAAAGCCGCGCGTTTAGCTACTGTGTGTTATGTATTAGATCAGAAAGATATCCCTTATATGGATGAAATCGTTGAAAACTACCCTATGGGGTTTGCTGGCGATGAATTGGTTATTGAATATTTAGATGGTTCAGGACAAGTATTGGATTTGTCAAAGTTTGATGAATTAAGTACAGCAGCTCAAAGTAGTGAGTTTTCAAAAATTCGTTTTGTTAGGGCTAGAATCGATGGCTACCAATATCATTTTTTAAGCGTATTAAGTTTTATTGGAGATGGTGGAGTTATTGAGGTTCAATCATTTCAGACAACATTACCAGCAGAGAGCTTAGGCGTTGTTAGACCAAGAGAAGATGATGAAAATTCAGGGGCGATTATTGATTGTTAAGAGGCTAGATTAATATGGTAGATAAACAAACAGAAAATAATACAAGTCAGTTTAGATTAAAAACCAATATTATTATTTGGCATATTCATGCGACTGAATCTTATCGAACACATATGGATAATGAATTTCAAAAATGTAGAAGTGTTCATATTGAATCTATCCCTTTGACATTATTAGGTACAAAAGATTTTTCTGCTCTTTCTGCTCCTGATTTAATTTTTATTGAAACAGGGGAGGATTGGATTTCAAAAATAGTAGAGTTACAAAATTATGAATTTCCATCTGGTGAACATGAATCATCTCTAATTGTTTTTGGTGATGAAAATGACAATCAAGCTTTAAAAGCAGCATTACGTTTAGGCGCCTCTGATTTCCTGTCTGAAAATGTGAATATTGACGAATTAATGCCAATACTCAAGAAAACAGCAGAGGATAAAATTGAAAACAGTCATTTAGGTGAATTATGTTTATTTTTGAACACAAAGGGAGGGTCTGGTGCGACAACATTAGCTTTAAATACAGCGGTTAATGTTGCAATGTTAAATCAAGATGACGTTCTATTACTTGATATTGATATGCAATTTGGGGTTATTCCGGAATACCTTAATATCATACCCAAATACAGTATTACAGATGCTATTTCTAGTCTTCGTGACTTAGATGAAGTATCACTTAATGGCCTTGTATCTAAACACTCTTCTGGTTTACATATACTTAGTTTTAGGCATGAGGATGGCAATGATGAGTACGAAAAAGCAAGGCAATTAAGTACACTATTGCCATTATTAAGACAGTTTTATGCATATATTATTGTTGATCTTTCTCGTGGTCTTGATCATATGTTTTCACCTATTTTCTCACCTGCGACGCATCTATTTTTAGTTCTACAACAAAGCTTAGTTTCGATTAGTAACGCCACAAGAATCATTAGAAATTTAAAATATGACTATGGTGTCAATTCTGAACAAATTGAACTCATTATTAATCGCTACGATCAAAAGCAATCTATCGAGCGAAAAGATATTGAAAAAGCGATCCCTGGATTTCAACAGCACTTGATCCCAAATGATTTTAAAATAGTTATTGAAAGTACAAATTTAGGTGTGCCTTTTGTTGAGACTAAGCCTAAAAGTACCATCACTAAATCTATTCAACTTCTCTCTCAAAGTTTCTCTCCAATTAAAATTGAGCCTCAGGGATGGTTTGAAAAAATATTTTCTTAATAATGTCAGGGGTAAATTATGTTTTTTAAACGGAAAAATATAAATCCAGAGTTTAAAGAAAAAGTAAATAAAGTTAGAGTTCCGGTAGCAACAGAGCTGAAGGGAGAAGTAGATAGAGAGATAAACAATGAAGTTGAAGAAGAAAGTATTTTACGAAAAAAAAACGAGCAAGAAAATAAGCGTAAAAATCTAGAAGAAGAAAAAAAAGTACTCGAACAAGAGTTGGAAATTAAATATTTTTACCATAAAAAATTACTAGAAACCCTCGATCTTGGTTTACTTTCTAGCTTGGAAAAAGAGCGAGCGAAAGCAGATTTGCATGATGCAATTATTCATTTAATGTCAGAAGATACTGATCACCCTCTTAGTGCAGAAGGTAGAAAGCGAGTTATTCATCAAATTGAAGATGAAGTTTTTGGCTTAGGGCCATTAGAACCTTTGTTAAGTGATTCCACAGTATCTGATATTTTAGTGAATGGAGCAAAAAGTGTATATGTTGAACGTTTTGGTAAATTAGAGAGAACGCCTTATACTTTTTTAGATGACCGACATTTAAGAAATATTATTGATCGGATTGTTAGTCAGGTTGGACGTCGGATTGATGAATCATCCCCGATGGTTGACGCTCGTTTACTTGATGGCTCACGAGTTAATGCGATTATTCCTCCGCTTGCTATTGATGGCCCTTCTATTTCAATTCGCCGTTTCTCCGTTGATAGATTGACGATAGACAATATGATTAGCTTTAATTCACTCTCTGAGTCTATGGCAAAGTTTTTAGATGCCGCTGTAAAAGGGGAGTTAAATATCCTCATCTCTGGCGGTACTGGCTCAGGGAAAACCACAACTCTAAATATCTTTTCAAGTTTCATTCCAAGTGATAAACGCATCATTACTATTGAAGATTCAGCTGAATTACAGCTTCAACAGCCTCATGTTATTCGCCTTGAAACTCGCCCTGAGAATCTAGAAGGAAAAGGGGCAATAGGTCAAAGAGAGTTAGTTAAAAACTCTTTACGTATGAGGCCAGATCGAATTGTTGTTGGGGAAGTTCGTGGCAGTGAAGCCGTTGATATGTTAGCGGCAATGAATACTGGTCACGATGGTTCCTTAGCAACCATTCACGCTAATACACCGAGAGACGCATTAAGTCGAATCGAAAACATGTTTGCTATGGCTGGCTGGAGTATTTCAACTAAAAATTTGCGTAACCAAATTGCTTCAGCAATCCATTTAGTCGTTCAGATGGATCGCCAAGAAGATGGAAGACGACGAATGATCAGTGTTCAAGAAATTAATGGAATGGAAGGGGAGGTTATTACCATGTCAGAGATATTTAAATTTCAGCGAACAGGCCTTGATAGTGATGGAAATGTAATTGGTTATTATACAGCAACAGGAGTGGTTCCTAGTTGTTATGATAAATTAACTAAGAGGGGGATAGCACTGCCGTTTGAGTTATTCCATGAAGAGGAACAATAAAAGGGGGCTAGTATGTGGAGTAATACAACCTTATTTTTTATTTTGCTTTTTTTATCCGTATTTTTTATATCGCAGGCGTTAATTCTTCCCGCAGCTGGGCAGAAATCAAAACATAGAGAATTAACAAAGCGGTTGAAAGCAACGCGAAGCAAGTTAGATGAAGAGAGCAGAAATCTGTTAAATGAACATTATTTAGCTGGTCTATCTCCTTATGATAAAGCGTTAGTGGAAGTTGATGCATTCGCGCAAATGAAAAAATTGACTGAGCTTGCGGGACTAAAATACAGTTTAAGTCAAATACTGATAATAACGTTCAGTGTGGGAAGTATTGGATCTTTAATTTCTATTCTATCAGGGCAGCTATGGTTTGTATCGGTGAGTGTGTTCTTCTCTGTATGGTTTTTACTTTATTTTATTATTAATAAAAAAATATCTCATCGTTTAAGCCTATTTGAAGAGCAGTTACCGGACGCTCTCGATATTATTCGGCGGATGTTGCAAGCAGGACAGCCACTTGTTCAAGCTTTTAGTGAAGTCGGAAATGAAATGCCAGCTCCCATAGGCGTTGAATTTAAAAATACTTTTAATTTGATGAATTATGGTTATGACTTACGTTTAGCTATTTTACAAATGGCTGAGCGATCTCCAACAGTGTCTATGCTTGCTTTTTCTAGTGCGGTATTACTACAAAAGGATACGGGAGGGAATTTATCGGAGAATTTGGAAAAAGTTTCTAATGTACTTAGAGCAAGATTCAAATTATCAAGAAAAATCAAAACCTTATCTGCTGAAAGCTTGTTGTCTGCTTGGATCCTTGTTTTAGCTCCATTTCTTCTTTTTGCCGCACTTTCAATCATTAAACCAGGATATCTAGAGCCATTTTACACAGACCCTAGTGGCTTAACTATGCTCAGTTATGGTGTTGTAAGCTTATTTTTTGGTGCAATGTGGATCAGAAAAGTAATTAGTTTTGAGGTGTAATATGAATGATATTGTGGAATTTTTATCTTACCTTACTAATGAAGAAATTAAACGAGAGTGGTTTATCTTAGGGTTAATTTTATGTGCTACTTCACTGTCAGTTTTAGTGGTTGGGTTTATTCTCAGTAGTATTAATTCGCCGTTAAAAAAGAAATTAAATCAATTATCGATACAGCAGGCACGAAAAGCAAAAGCCAGTGAAAAGCTTGAAGATACTTTAGAGTCTCTATCCCCAATCATAGGGCCAACCAGCAAAAAAGAGCGAGAATCAACTCGTAAGAAACTAATGCATGCGGGATTTCATGATAAGAAAACATTAACTAATTTTTATGCGATAAAAATAATATTTGTGATGGCAGGGTTCACAACTGCAGCTATTGTTTATATTGTTTTTTCTGAGTTTTCTCTAATAAAAATGATAGCACTTATGATTGTTGCTTTCTCATTATACATTCCTAATTTTGTATTGAATCGCCTAATATCAAAAAGACAATCTAGAATAAAAGGAGGAATGCCTGATGCATTAGATCTTCTTGTTGTTTGTACAGAATCAGGGTTAGGTTTTATTCCTGCTTTACAGAGAGTTTCTAATGAATTGACAATCTCTCATCAAGAATTAGCAGATGAATTATATACAGTAAGTGCAAAAATTAAGGCTGGAGTAGAGATGCCAGATGCGTTTAATGAATTTATTGAGCGGACAGGCATTATTGAATTTACTGGTTTGGTTAGTATTCTTTCTCATGCATCTCGCATAGGGGGCAGCATAGCGCAAACGTTGAGAGATTATACTGAAGATCTTCGAGATAGACGTAATCAAGAGGCAGAAGAAATAGCGGCAAAAATACCAACGAAAATGTTGTTTCCAATGCTTTTATTTATTTGGCCCTGTTTTTTTATTGTAGCGCTAGGGCCTGCATTAATAACATTATCTAATGCATTTGCAAAGTAAGGGATGAATAATGAAAACCATAAAAAAAATAAGTTTATGCATAATACTCTCTACATTTTTAGTTGCATGTGCTTCAAAGAAAGAAAAGCCAAGCCAATATGAACAAGAATTATATGATGGCAAACCAATTGAGACTTTGACCCAAGAAGAACTCCCAAAAACAGAGGTGGAAGCCATTGTTCGTGGAGATAAAGCCCTAAAGCAAGACAGTGTAGATTTGGCTTTATATGAATATATTCGATCATTATCGTATCCAGAAGCTAAATATCAAGGGCGGACCTTAGTTAATATTGGGAAAATTCATGAGTTAAGAGGAACTGATTCACTGGCTGAGGCTGCTTATTTGATGTCATTAGATCTTGAACCTAATGGTGTAGTTTCACTTGAAAGGTTAGGTGCAATTTATACCAAAAAAGGTTTAGTAAAAGAGGGAAGAAGCTATTTTTATCGAGCCTTAAATGCTGATCAAATTCGCTTACAAAGTAATATAATGCTAAAGGGCAATAGCGACGTATTTCCTGAGGATGTTCATTTGCTTCATGTTGATGATATTTCCCCTGCATTAGCCTATATGGGATTAGGTATCTTATCTGATACCCAGGGGGATCATAAGTTAGCTGAACAGTTTTACAAGAAAGCATTAAAAATCAAACCGAATTCAATAAAAATATTGATTAATTTTGGCTACTCATACTACATGAATGCGAATTATGTTGATGCGAAAATTTATACTATGTGGGCGCTAAAAAGATCTCCTGAGAATGAGAAAGCACAAAATAATTTAGCCCTAATTTATTTAGCTCAGGGACAGATTAAACGATCTATTAACGTATTTATGCGTCATATGAAGGACTATGAAGCCTTAAATAATGTAGGGTATTTTCTAATATTACAAGGTCGTCCAGAAATAGCGGTTCCTTATTTAGAGCAAGCTATTGATAAAAAAGCGTCTTACTACAAAATTGCAAATGAGAATTTAAATAGAGCATTAGTCGAAATGAGAATAAAAAAAGAAGGTGAAGATAATTCATTAAGAGGTGATGAGCCAATAATGGTAAGTACCCATTCTCAGCCCATAAAATTGATTAATGACATTGGCGATAAACCTCAAATAGAAGATATTTTAGCGACTAGTTCAGATGATAAATAAAAAAGCCCCAGAGCAATAACTCTGGGGCTTTTCTTTAGTGCGCCGAGCATGGCGTTGTTCTAGGAGGTGAAAGTCCTCTACGGGCTCAGTCGAACGAGAACCGTTAGCCTATGCAAGGGTGTTCACCGTGAGGTGAAATCTGAAGGAAGCAAATGGCAAA
>Ga0316197_10000125_pt1 | contig 57978 bp, 50 predicted proteins | sample OudBiesiAoxic_MG_FD_204939 | JGI IMG/M metagenome (GOLD analysis project Ga0316197, IMG submission 204939) | Coastal sediment microbial communities from Oude Bieten Haven, Netherlands - site A oxic | ecosystem: Environmental > Aquatic > Marine > Coastal > Sediment | place: Netherlands... | reverse complement strand
CCTTGACCTGGAGTTGTACCATCTGCATTTTCAACGCCAATGATGAAAGTTTCTTCGCTGCTTGAACCATCAGTTGAAGTCGCGACAATCACGATCTCATGACTGGTTGCATTTTCAAAATCCAGTCCATCTCTGGCAACAGTCACAACACCTGTGATTGGATCAATTTGGAATAAGCCGTTCGCGTCGTCACTCAAGCTATAAGTAACTTCATCGCCATCCGGATCGAGCGCTTGGCCTGTGATATTAACCACATCACCTACGACTGCATTTTCTGAAATGGTATTTTCACTACCATCGCTGTCTGTGACTGCACCAATGTCGTTATCGGTATCACCTTGACCTGGAGTTGTACCATCTGCATTTTCAACGCCAATGATGAAAGTTTCTTCGCTGCTTGAACCATCGGTTGAAGTCGCGACAATCACAATCTCGTGACTGGTTGCACTTTCAAAATCCAGTCCATCTCTAGCAACAATCACAACACCAGTGATTGGATCAATTTGGAATAAGCCATCCGCGTCATCACTCAGACGATAAGTAACTTCATCACTATCCGGATCAATCGCTTGGCCTGTGATATTAACCACATCACCTACGATTGCATTTTCTGAAACGCTATTATCTAAAACATTAACATCAGAAAGACTTCCAATAACGTTATTTTGCTCAGGAACTACCAATTCGCCAGTTTCTCTATATACCTTATATTGTTCTAATAATGTTAAACTTTGGGTTTCTGACAAACCAATAGATTGCAAGGAGGATGTATCAAAATTAGTTTCCGCTATCGAACTTCTACCTACACGTTCAATCTCTGTAGAAGCAGTTAAGCTTGAACCTCCAGATTCCCCTGCTGCAGGAGCTTCTGTAATTAAACTTGGATCCTGTCCATCTAAAATAGCATCTAAAATAGCAGTAATATCATCAGATTCTTCTGGCAAATCAACAACTTCAACGAGTAGCTCGCCTAATTCTTTATTCAAAGAAACCTCTCCAGGAAATATAGAGTCTCCTGGACTAGCAAGTTTAAGGTTACCATTCACATCAATAACTATAATTTGTTTTTCATTTTCAGTAGTTTTCAAAGCCATGATATTACTTCCCAAATCCATTTATTTACGCCTGCTATAAATCACAAGCTGAACAATCACAATATATATTATTTTATCACACCATTAACATTGTCACTACATAGCTGCAAATGTAATAAATTATATTTTGATTGATAAAAATCAATAAATAGCTCAATTTCATTAAGCTCATCACAAAACGTGAAATCAGTTCCATTAAGTTTGTAACTAAAGTGAAACAGAATTAGCATTAAACTTATTATAGGAATAATTTATTTCAAAAAGTCTCATTATTGACACAACTTTTCATTTTTAATTACAAGATTCAATAAATACTTAAGGTGAAAATCATATAAGACCTTAATAATTTACTCCTTCAACATTTACATTTTTGCTTTTTAAATATAGATAACGTAGCATTTCGCTTAATATATAAATAACAATTCAAACAAAATAATGACATCTTTTGTCATTATTAGTTTATAAATACAATGCTCATTGTGTTACTTAAAAAGAATATAATGACTTTAGGAGAAGCATTTTGAAATGGATGAAATTTGCGACTTATAGCAGTCTGCTTGTTTTGAGTGTATCAACTCAAGCTCAAACTTTAGAGCAGGCAATTTCTCAAACACTAACAACTAGCCCCGAAGTTAAAAAATCATATAATTCTTATTTAAGTTTTATTGAAGATAGTAATAGTGTTTATGGTAATTATTTGCCATCAATTGATTTAGATGCAGGGATCGGATACGAGCAGATAAATCCAGTAAATGATAGTTCAACAGACTTAACACGAAAGGATGCTACTCTTTCTTTAACTCAGTTAATTTGGGATGGTTCTAGCACTATAAATAATATGGATAGAACTAAAGCCGAATCAGAAGCTGCTCGCTTGCAATTAATATCTTTAGCAGAAACTAAAGCCTTAGATGTTTCACAAATCTACCTTGATGCAGTAAAAGCCACTGAAATACTAGCTCTTTCTGAAAGTAACTTAGCTATTCATAAAAAGATCTATAAGGATATAAAAAGAAGAGCGACATCCGGTATTGGTTCTACAGCTGACGTCTCGCAAATCGAAGCTCGTATTGCTCGAGCTCATGGTAATTTACTAGCAGCACAAAACAATTTATTTGATACGCACACCGTATTCACTCAAATTGTAGGCTCTCGACCTCAAGGTCTTATTTACCCACGTGCAGATGCAAATACACTACCTCTAAGTCTTCAAGACGGTCTCGATCGTGCTTACCAATATCACCCTGTATTATTAACAACACAAGCCGATATTCAGGCGGCAAAATATCAATATGCACAATCTAAAAGTAACAATTATCCAACTTTCTCTTTAGAAGCCGCACAAACTTGGCGTGATGATGCTGGAGGTATCGAAGGGAGCAGTGATGAATTTTCAGCAATGATCCGTATGCGCTACAACCTATACAATGGTGGTAGTGATAGTGCTTTATCTGAAAAGAGTGCCTACCAGCTTAATATGGCAAAAGATCTTCGTGATAGTGCTTATCGTAATGTAGAAGAAGGCTTTCGTCTTTCATGGAGCGCATTAGATTTAACATTACAACAGAAAGAGTTTTTAGCGGATCATGTAGATGCAGCCTCTGATACTGTTGTTGCATATGAAAAGCAATACCGAATTGGAAAGCGAACATTACTTGATCTATTAAATACTGAAAATGAACTTTTTGAAGCGCGTAAATCATATCTTGACGCTCACTATGCAGAGCAGTTTGCAAAATTTCGAGTTTTGCATGCGACAGGAACATTGTTACCTTCACTACTCATTGATACACCAACAGAATGGAATTCTTCACAATCTAAGGAAGAGGAGAAATAAGCATGAACAAAACAATTTATCCCGTAATTATTGCTAGTTTCTTCTTAACTGCCTGCGTGTCCGGAGAGAGAGATTACATCGAAACACCCAAGCCAAATCAAGCTTCAGAATTAACAGATCAAGATTATGATGGTGTTATTGATGCTCGTGATGTTTGCCCAAGCACACCGAGGGGGGCTGAAATAGACAATGATGGCTGTGCTGAATATGTAGAATACTCAAATGAAAAAGATCTTAAGATCCTATTTGCCAATGACTCTTCAGAGATCTCATCAATGTTTCAAGAAGAGATCAATACAATGGCAGAGTTTTTAATCGAATATCCAGAAACTTCAATTCAGCTCCAAGGCTTTGCCAGTCAACAAGGTGATGCTGAGTATAATATTCAATTATCAGAATTTAGAGCAACAGCAGTACGTACAGCTCTTATTGAATCAGGAGTTAAACCGAGTCGAATTAAAACCATTGGTTTTGGGGATACTTTGTTAATTGATGAAGGGGATTCAGCTGTCAGTCATGCACTGAATCGACGAGTCATAGCAACTGTTGTTGGCTACAAAGGTGAAGTAATTAATGAATGGACTATTTTTACTCGTAAGAAAAAATAATATTACCTAGTGTAAGTTATCCTTTCAACCATGTAATAAAAATGGGCAGTGATTAATTCGCTGCCCATTTTTTAATTTCTTTCAAATTAACTGGCTGCTCTTACCTTCCCTGTTTTCAATTCATTTAATACCTGATGTTTTGGACCATCCGCAATAATATGACCTTTCTCCATCACGATAATTCGATCAACTACGTCCAACATTGATGTTTTATGCGTTATTAAAATGAGTGTTTCTGATGGCTTTAGTTGAGATAACTGATTTTTGAATAATAACTCCGAACGATTATCCATACTACTTGTTGGCTCATCTAATAATAAGACAGGTGGACGCCCGATTAATGCTCTAGCAATAGCCACTGATTGACGCTGTCCTCCAGAAAGTAGTAAGCCTCCCTCACCAACTTGACGTTCTAAACCAGCAGGATCTTGCTGTGTAAATGCCGTAACACCAGCACGATTAGCAGCATCCATGACTTCAGAGTCGTCAGATAGGTCTCGACCTAACGTAATGTTTTCACGAATAGAACCATAAAATAACGTAATATCTTGTGGAACGCAGCCTATATTACGACGCACATCGACATGATGTAATTGAGATATATCAGTATCATCAATGCGCACAGAACCAAGCACCGGTTGATATAACCCCATAATAAGCCTTTCTAAGGTCGTTTTACCCGAACCTATGCGCCCTATAATAGCAACTTTTTCTCCTGGATTAATAGTAAAGCTAATATCACGAACTGCGGATATTTTCGACTCTGGATAATTAAAGCAGACCTTTTCAAACTCGATTTTTCCTTGAAGGATTGGACGGTGTATATAACGCTTATCTTCTTCTTGCTCGTCAGGCATTTCCATTAACTGTTCAATTATCGTCAGCGACGACTTAGCTTGATTATATCGACTAGACAACAAAGAAATTTGTACCAAAGGACCTATTGCTTTCCCGCTAAGCATAGTTGATGCAATAAGACCTCCCATGGTTAGATCTCCATTCGCGATCAAATAAACACCTACAATAATCATCCCAATATTTACCGCTTGTTGTACAAAACCTGCCATATTTTGAATAGAATCGGTTATTCGTCGACTTTTAATACTCCAATTTGATATATGCGTAACCGCTTCTTCCCAGCGATATTGAAACTGGCTTTGAGCATTAAATAATTTTAATGTCTCTAAACCAACCAAACTTTCAATAAGATTTGCATATTTTTGAGATGATAACCGCGAACCTTCTTCAATGGTTTTTTTAAGCGGTGCTTGGATAATTGCGGCATGAATAAGTAACAATGCAATCCCCACAATGGGTACTAAAACAATAGGGCCGGCAACCAAATAAATAATAAACAAAAATAATAATGCAAAAGGGAGATCAATTAATGAAGCAATTGTCGCTGATGTAAAAAACTCTCTTATTGATTCAAACTCTTGCAAATGTCGTGCGAAAGCACCTACCGAAGGAGGTCTAGCCTCCATCCTAATACCTAATACCTTCTGAAATAACTTTGAGGAAATTAGTACATCTGATTTTTTTCCTGCTATATCAATAAAATAACTTCGTAAATATTTTAAAATAAAATCAAATACAAAAATAACAAAGATACCTGATGAAAGTACCCATAATGACTCAAATGCTAAATTCGGTACTACTTTGTCATATACTAAACGGGTAAACATAGGAGTAGCAATTGCAAACATATTAATTAATATCGATGCAATAAATACATCACGATAGATATGCTTTGATTCAAATAATGTACTCCAAAACCAATGACCTTCTCTTTTCTTAAGAATTTCTGGAGAGCGGTCATCGTATCTAAACTGTTTTTTAAGTAAAAAATATCGCCCAATATATTGACTGTCTAAGTCTTCAATTGTAATTGAGATAGGGAGAGTTCCTGAACTTTGAGTAATAATTTCAGCTTCTTTCTGTTCATTATCAAATCCAGTTAAAACACAAGATTCTCCATTATTAAGCAATAACACAACAGGTAAGATCAACGTCGGGATCGTAAGTAATTGAGCTTGATTCTCTTTTGCTATCAAACCTGCTTTTTCTGCCGCTCTAGGGAATAAAAAAGGTGTTAATTTACCTTCCTGTAGTGGTAAGCCATTAATCAGGACTTCTGGTGAATTAACTTTTCCATAATAACGACTGACGTAACAAAGGGAGTGTAATAGTGAATCTTTCATTATGCACCCTTCACTGTTTCATTAACAAAAAAACCTTGGAAAACATCAACATTATGCTCTGCTAATAGTTTTAATTGCTCTTGGTTTTCTACTCGTGACGCTATCGTTGTCACACCTAGATTTTGTGCTGTCCTAGAGATTGAAGCCAAAATATAACGTTGTTTTTCATCACTTAACTGATGAGTAAATAAATAATCTAATTTCACATATTTAGGTCTAAACGTTTTAATATATTCTAGTGATTCAAAGTTTCTACCAAAATTATCAACACCGAACTCAGCACCGGAAGATCGGATCACATTACACAACAAAGCGGTATGATCTTCACTTTCAATAAAGGCTGATTCTTGGATCTCAAAATGAAGTAATGAAGCTATCGAACTATGTTTTTTCAATGTATTTGTTAACCAACGAACAAAGCTTGGATTTTCAACACTACGAGTAGCTAAGTTAATTGCCACTGGTTGAGTTATTTCATCTGAACAGATGCGTTCAATCATGGTGCGGATAACATATTGGTCAAATAACATCGTTTCATTCAACTGCTCTAGTGCAAATAAATATTGGTTCGCAGAGTAACGTTCATTATTTTTTTCAATAGCAGAAAAAACTTCTTGATGAAAAACTGTACCTATACGAGTTGTCGCTAACTGTAAGGTAAAAGTAAATAAATTATCACTAATAGCTTCATCAACAAATTGCTTCCATTGTTGCTTACCCATCAACTCATGAGCACTTTCATCAGCAATAAAACCAAAGTGCAATTCAGGATTTGAAAGTGCTTGAGTTAACGCATTATCTGCTAATGATAATATTTCTGTTGTTGTCTTTCTAGATTCACTGAATACTACCCCCAATGTGGCATCAATTGGGGCAGTTGCTGTTGGATCACCTTTAATGTCCTGTGCATATGCAACAATGTTCTCAGCTGTTGTTTTTAATTCTTCTTCTTCTATATTTGGAAAGATAAATCCAAATTCTGATGAATTAATCCGAGTTAGAATGACATTATTCATTGGTAATGTTGCTTTTAATAGGTCTGCTAATTCTCGAACTAACTGATCCCCAGCTTCATAACCTTCTTGTTCATATACTTTATTTATAAAATTAATTTTAAATATGGCTATCCCACCTTTAGCAGAATCAGATAACCATGTAGTTAACTGCCCAAGAAAAAATGAACGATTTCCTAGCCCAGAAACAGGATCAAGATAAACTTTATCTCTTAATTTTTCAGCTTCTTTTGCTTGAGATTTAAAACTCTTAGCAATTTGTGCTGACATAGAATTAATGCCTGAAATTACCGCTTCAAGATCTTTCGTTTTGGGTTTTGGTAATTCATTATCAAAATTGTTATCAGCGACTTCTTGCATTTTTACAATCATTTGCTGTAACGGTGATAGAGCTCGTTTAACAACAAATGAGATAGTAATTATACCTAAACCTATCACAATAAAGAAAGTCGTTGCTAGCTGCGTTAGAGCGCCCCATAACTGCTGATATGCATAGCCTGGGTGCGTAACAATCTCAACTTCAGCTAATTGTAACCACCCGCTAGTGATGATACGACTTTCTGATATAGTCCGAAATAGATGTAGATCTGAAAACCACTTAGGGACAGTATCAATAACTATAGGATAGACACGTACAATCTCATCGTTAGTATTAAATAATGTCAATCTAACTGCTGAATAGTAACTGCCATCAAATAATGCATTGATAACAGATTCAGCAGCAACTTTATCTTCATTTTCTAAATACGGAGCTAATGCTAACCCCACAGTGTTAATTGTATTGTTTACTTCTGACCGTTGTTGGTTCTCTAAAAATATCTGTGTATTTTTAAATTCAATTGCGAAGACAGAGATCATTAATATTAAAAAAACGACTGTCATCCATGATACTAACTGTTTATATAATGTCATCTCTAATTACTCATTGATCATAGTTTAAAATTGGTTGCTTTAATCGCAGGTCTTTATTCCTTGCTCGTAAATCATTCCACAAGCTAAGCCGTGAAGATTTACCTGCTTGTTTCCCGTTACCTTTACCCTTCATTAACCATAAGTGTTTACCATTGAAGCTGTAGATAGGTAATAAATCTTTACGTCTTGTTGCTGGTTTAATTTCTTTATCAATATTATCCAAAATTAAGGGAACTGAACCAGGGGTTGGATAATAAGCTAACACCATATGAAATTGATTTAGCTCTAACGCTTTAAGGTAAATTAATCGTAACTTTTTATCCGAAACACCAAGCTCTAACAAAGAGAAGTACTTAGCTATAGTAAAGTCTTCACAATCACCTGCGTTACTTCCAAGAAATTCTAGTGGTGTAGCCCAATAATCTTTCTTGCCCCACAGCCTAATATCATCAACAAAATAAAGTTGATTAAAAAATTGATTAACTCTTTCTAGCTGCTCTTTCTCTTTTTTAGAATCCAATTCAGAAATCAATTTACGCCACGTTATTACCCTTTTCCCTGCTCTTTCTCCATACTCATCTTGTACTGCTTTTATCCAAACATTCTCTTGTTTTGTTAAAGCAATAGAAGCTAATGAAAATATGATTACTGGAATGGCTAACCATTTCACTCTCATTTTATCTTACGCTCCCAATTTGATTTAAATTACTCTCGTAGTGCTGAGTTCTTTGTATTCATGATCGGCCTAATTAGATAATCTAAAACTGTTCGTTTACCAGTAATAATATCTACAGAAGTTGTCATACCTGAAATAATATGGAACTGAGTTTTGTCAGCAAGATCTTCTTGTGATGTACGCACTCGAACCAAATAAAAACTGTTTCCTTCTTCATCTTGAATTGTATCGGCACTTATATGTTCTAGAGTTCCTTTCAAACCACCATAACGAGTAAAGTCATACGCGCTAAATTTAACGATTGCAGGTAACCCAGGTTTAAGAAAAGCAATATCTTGAGGTGCTATTTTTGCTTCAATAAGTAATGTATCTTCCGTTGGAACAATTTCAATAAGATCCATTCCAGGTTGAATTACACCACCAACTGTATTTATATAAATTTTTTGAATCGTTCCTGTGACAGGAGAGACAACAACCGTTCGATTTACTTTATCTCTTAAACCTACTTGAGATTCCGTAAGAGCTGATAACTTATCTTGAACATTGTTTAATTTCTCTTGCTGCTCAGAACGAAATTTAAGGGCTGCATCAATTCGATTTAATACCGCCTCTTGAATTGTAGACGTTAAAATTGGAATTTTTAATTCTGTCGATGTTAATTCACGCTTTGTATCATTAACCTGCCGTTGAAGCTTTAATAATTCAATTCGCGGTACAACACCTTCATCAGCAAGTGGCTTAGTTATATCTAACTCTTTTCTAGCTAAACCATAGCTTGCTTTTAAATTCTTAATTCGGGATTTAATTTCAATGAGGTCTTGTTGCTTTTGGCTGACTTGCTGATCAAAAACATAAATACGATTTTTTAAATTATTCATATCAGCTTCATATTCTGCAAGTTGACGTTGAATAACAATTGGATTCTCTTCTATGAACTCAGCATCAAATACTAATTTATCATTAGATATAATTACCGAATCTTTCCAACGTTTTCTGCTATTAATATCTTGAATGAGGATGCTATCAATTGATGCTGACAATTGTGTCGCACTTGCGGTTAAATTGATAAGCTGTTTTTTTCGCTCTCTAAAATCAGAACGAAAACGAGTATCATCAATTAAAAGTAATTGTTGATTTTGTTTTACTTGTTCCCCTTCTTTCACTAGAACCTTTTTTACTAAGCCTCCCTCCAAGTTTTGTACAACTTGTAACTGTGACGATGGAATAACCTTACCTTGGCCGACAGTAACCTTATCAATTTCAGCCCATGAAGCCCACGCAATCGCAACACCAATAAAAACCAATATTATCCATAATAAAATTTTGGCATTAGTTGGCGTATTTAATAGTAACGCTGCTGTATTATCATCAACAAATTCAAGTTCATCTTTACTTAGTTTACTAAGTCCTTTTTTATTCATTTCAATATCCCTAACTGCAGTGAATGAATAACATTTTCATTACATTAAGAGTACCGTACTTCAGTAATTCTCACTAGATTAATTAGTTATAATTTGAGACGTACCACTATATAGGAAGTATTGATATCAGATAGGATTTACAGTGTAAATTGAAAATCGGCGTTGAATAACGATTTACACTGTAAATTGAAATATAGAGAAATTAAACTGCTCGATTTACACTGTAAATTACAATGTCAGGCTAGAGGAATATTTATGATTTACACTGTAAATTCTTAAGCATAAATTGGATTGATTCTCGAACACTAGCTTCTGCATTCTTTCTTCCTATCAAGTTACACTCTTGAATAACCTCCTTCCACTCTTTTGCCTGAATGATTTTAGCTATCACCATCTGCTGTTGAACCTCAGATAAAATAGAAAGTTTTCTTATATTGGATAAGATAAACCAACGAAGTTCATATTGAATTAACTCGAAACCTAGACCACCAGATATAAAAATATGTAATCGCTTTTCCATTAACGGTGTGATGACTTCTGTCTTAGAAACACCATGAACTAAACTAATTACATCTTTATACGCAAGTTCAGAAAATGTAGATAATAATTGCTCAGGAAATTCGGTATTAAAATACGATTCAGCAATAGATAACCAAACCGTTGATTTTTTACTAAGTGGCTTTATTGCTAGCAATGAGTGCGTACCACTAGATTTATCTTTGCTTATCCCTAACCGTACAAATTGAAAGTCTAAACTATTCCAAAAATAGTTAAGTTCAGCCGTTGAACCAAAGCTAGTACTCAGATAGTCAACATTATTTTTTTCATAATATTGCTCAATAGCTTTAATAAATTGAGATCCTATACCGCACTGTTGGTAACTAGGTTCAACTGCTACCCTCATTATACGCATTGTTGATTGTGTACCAGGTTCATCAATACATAATGTTTGAGACAAAGATACTGCAGCTAAATGACCTTTTGGACGACGTTTGCCATATTGAACATCATTAATAAGCTCAATATCAAGCTCTCCTTCTTTTGATAATAACGCACAACTTACAAGCTCCTCAGTCTCTATATCTATTCCAACCCAGCAACAAAGCGAAGGATCTGTAAGTAACGATAACCAATCATTCGGTGATGTCTGATAGTGAGCAGATACTAATAATGAGAATACAGACTGAGCTAAGGTTACATTATTGATTAACTCAATCGTTGATAAGCATTGAAACGTAAGAGGAGATAATGACTTATTAGTAGGAATAAGTGCTGATTTCGATTTGTGCTCTAACAAAAATACAGATGATAACCAGCTTTCTAACGGATCATTTATGTTCCACCTAATTGGTTGCTTCATTTCTATTGAACGATAGTTTGGTCTGATTTGTAAAAGCTGCTGTTTAAATTTAATTTCAAATCCACGCCCAGTTCCTTCATAGCCATTAATCGTGGTAGAGAAAATCATTCGTGAATATTGCTTAGCTAAAGAAAGTAGCATTGGAGCAGGAATTGCAGCAGCTTCATCGACACATAGTAAATCCAGGTTTTGAGGATTTCTAAGTAATTCATCTGGTGAAATATAAATAATATGAGCTTTATTAATCGTTAATTGATGTTTACTGCTACTAACCTCAGCTCCATTAATTAAAGCCACACGCTCTGCATGAGCAAATATTTCATCAACACTAACGCGTAGTGGTGCTGTTATCCCTATTGTAATATTTCGTGTCATAGCTAACTCAGCAATAGATATACCAATAGCAGAAGATTTACCTCTTCCTCGATCAGCTGTCATCACTAATGGCCTTTTTGAATGCCCTGTTACTGTTTTCTTTATTGCTGCTACAGCTTGTTCCTGATCTAAAGATCGATAACCAGATTTAAGTTCAGAAAAATCATTCGTATTTAAAATCGGCTTTGAAGGTAATAATAAGTTACTGTCAGATTCGACTAAATGAACCATCTGTTGAGTAAATAGAGATAACCATTGCCTAACAAATAAAGGTAAAGCAGAATCACTCGATTGAATAAAGAAAACTAACCCACCGCCAACAACTGTTCCACAAACCGCATTAATCGCGTTTGCATTAAACTCATGAGATATATCGATAACTAAACAATCCGTTTCTTGGCCTAGTTTTTTTAATGCAGACTTCATCGGAAAAGTCGAAAAACCAGGGATAGTTAAATCACCATAAAGCTCAATATGAATAAAACGAGAAGATTGCTTAACTAAAAATGCTTCGATCAACGACTCACACCAAGGTTTAGAGCCTTCAAGTAGTATTGGATAACGAATGTAACCACTAGCAGCGTAAGAAGAAAGAGTATTTAAAAACGACAGCACAGAATGCATTGAAGAAAAGTCCATTAAGAAAAGGAGTAAATTAAGGATAAAGTGTAGCATGAGATGAATATTTTCTTTCAATCTAAGCAAAGAAAATATGACGGAATAAATAGAGAGAAGTATAATGAACGCTACATTCAAGACCTCATTATTTATTTAGGAAGCACCATGTATTTAAGTCAACTTACTCAGCCTATTTACCAAAAGTTATATCAAGATATCGAGCAATTCAGAAGTACTTTTGACTTAGCAGTAGAAGCTCCAGAATCATTAGATGAAAAGAATGACTTACTACACACCTCATTAGCAATTGAAGAACTAACTGAGTTAGCAGAAGCAGACAGTAAAATTGAACAAGCAGATGCAATTATAGATACTGTTTACGTTTTAATGGGACGTGCGGTACATTTAGGCACTAAGAATTTAGAAGATAATTTAAGTATCTCATACTTAATTGACCTTCTATTAAACGTTGCCAAAAACTTAGATATTGAATTTTTACCTTGTTGGAATGAAGTTCATTCAAGCAACATGAGTAAAGTATGCAAAACAGAAGAAGAATACCAAGCAACAAAGGCATTCTATTCAGAGCAAGGTATCGAGCTGATGTCGACAGAAAAAGGCGGATTCATTATTGCAAAATGCGCTAAAAATGTTGAATTAGAGAACAAAGTGATCAAACAAGGTAAAGTATTGAAATCAGTAAACTACCGTCCTGCTGATCTTGCACCATTAGTTTAGTATTAAATTTTTGAGTCAATATAAATAATTGAATACTTATTTATATTGTATATCAGTAAAAAAAAGAGCCAGACTTAGTTAACTAAATCTGGCTCTTTTTATTTAATATATTAAGATAAAACTAAGTTAAGACACTTTCTCACTAATGTACGCAAGAATATCTTCCATTAATGCATCATCTACTTTCTTCAAATTTAACGTCAAAGCCGAACCTTTACGTTTATATGAAGCTCGACCTTTTACCAGTTCAGTACTTAGAGGTTTAGATACTTCTTTTTTTGGTAACAAGTCTTCAACCCAAACCTCAATAAGTTCTGTTACTTCTTTAGTCATTCGGCTTACACCAAGAGCTGTAGAACGCGTCCAAACGGCACCTTGTTCACCAGCACATTGCCCAAGTAAGATTTTCTGTTCTCCTCCTGAAAGCGTGTTATAGAGCTTATGAAGCTTAACAACAGTAGGACGACCAATTTCACTTACACTTGGATATGCTTGTAATAACTCTAAAGGCAATGTGGCAGCTTTTAATGCCCCGCTAACCAATGCTTCACTACACTGACATACTTTTGCTAATTCTTTTTGATCTGCTACATCACCACGAGCAAGCATAGCATGCATTTCTTTACCACGTTCATACAACGATAATGGTTTATGAGCATTGGCAACATCTGAAAGAAATTTGGCATGTGTAGTATTTATGCCTTCAGCAACATAAATTAAAAAGTCTTGTTCTGCCAATATACATGACATACGACGACGACTACCGTCTAATACTTCAATTTTTCCGCCATCAACAATACGACCAACAGCAGGATATTGCTGACCACGATCACGTAGAGTAGTTAAAATATCAGATAGAGCATGTTCAGTTAAAAAAGACTGTTCACGAGCATTTTCAGCAAAAACAACCGTAGAATTCTTTATTTCATTTGCAGGGATTTTACGTAATTCAAACGTAACCATGTCCTCCCCTGCAACTGCTAATTCAATAACTTGAGCTTGAGATTTTGCAGCTTTCTGCGCTTCAACAGGTGTAGTAGCTCTACGCTTATTTGTTTTACCAAATAACTTTGCATTTAAATCAGAAGTTTTAATTGCCATGGATTAGTACTCCCCTTTATTTAACGAATTCCAATGACTATGAAGTACACGCTCAAATTCTAATGCACTTTTCTTAACAGCGTCTTGCGCTACTGCTAATGTCTTTTTACCACCTTCAAAATCAGCAGCAGTTAAATCAAAAACAGTACTATAAGTATCAGCACAAATCTCAAATGCACGACTTCGCGGTATCGTTGCCATCATAACTTGATCTGCCAATAAATAATTCATTTCAGTTAATACTGATACTTGCTTTTTATTATCATCTTCAAACATTGTCGGCATTAAACGGACAAACTCCAATCCATGCCAATCTTCAGGAAACATTTCATATACTGTTGGTAAATGTTGGAAGAAATTTACAGTTGATGCCCAATCCAAGCGTTTAGCTGCACATGGAATCAATAATGAATTAGACGCATACATCGCATTCCATACTAATGGATCAACGTGTGGGCCGGTATCTATCATGATTACATCAAATTGGTCAGCAATAGGATCGATAACTTTTTCTTTCAGTAACTTAACTATATCTAAAGAGCCATTAGTAGAAAGATCTTGCCATGCCTCAGCATTAAACATCGCATCTTCAGGAAAGGCAGAAATTGTCTTCAAATTTGGATACTGCGTATTTAATAAGACATTTTTAGCCATAAATTGACCATCAATAACCTCATCTTCAGGCACATTATCCAACATAATATCAACGGCAGAATAAATAGTATCTTGCTCTGATACACTAATTTGAGGGTTTAAAAATAGACGAAGTGACCCTTGTGGATCTAAATCGATTAAACAAATACGATAACGCTTTTCTAAATTTAACGCTAAACAAGCCGCTAAATGAACCGCTGACATTGATTTACCTGTTCCACCTTTTTGGTTTTGAACATTTACAACCCAAGGTTTATTATTCGCACTTTTCTTCTGTTCATGAAAAGCAGGCATACCAGCAGCATCCATCAACATATGGGCTTCAGTTAATGAAATTGAATAATGGTTGGCATTATTCTTTGTAAATAGATGCCCTTCTGACTCTAAACGACTAATTGCTTCATCCAATTTTCTTCTTGTTAAACCAGAACGAGTTTCCATCATTGCTTTAGACATTGGAGGAAAGTGTTCGTTATTTCTTTCTTCAAGAACCAATTCAATACGATCTGACTGTACTTGTTGAGTCTGTTCTGCCAATGCAGCCAGGTTAGCAATGGTTTTTTCTCTATTCATAATATTCGCCGGTAATATAACTATTGGATGAGATTGTACAGCAAATCATACCAATTTCAACAAATTGGTGAACGAGAATTTAATAATGTGATATTCATTAAAAAGACAAAAATACTCATAAAGCTGTAAATTATGTTAAATATCACTAAAAATTAAACGTAAGTATATAGGTCAAGTGGCCATAAATTAAAGTGTTACACTGTCACCAATGGTGATTTACAGTGTAAATTTTTACGGAAGCGTGAAACAAAACCTATATTTTACGGCCTGTGTATTTTCAATTAAAAAACAGAAAATATATTTAAATAATTGAACAACAGAGATGTTGTAAGATATTAGAAAAATCATGAAAATGAAGCATGATCAAGGGTAGTATTTCAAGCTATAAAAGGAATATACAGTGTAAATTGATCTTAAATAAAAGGAAGCATGATCAAGAGTAAGTTGTATTCGGAAGCATGAAAGAAGGAAGATAAATTACAGTGAATGTATATTACATAAGGCTTTCTAGATGATCCTTTAAACATTGTAACCAATGGATCTGTAAATTAAACCACTTGATCATTCTTCTGAACTATAAACAACAACATCAAGATCTAAGTTTGACCACGTTTTCTAACCATATTTAGAGTAAAACCTTAATAAATAGAAAACATAGTGAGTTCTGTTAAAAAAATAGATCATAAACAACCCATTTTCTCAAAAATAGTAGTAAAAACAATCTTGCCTGTGGATAACCTGTGTTCATGTCATGATCATTCTTCTAAGGATTACATGATCATCGATTCAAATTCATTATGATCATTCTTTTGTAACTATGTTGATCATGGATCCGAAACTATAATGATCATGCTTTTGAAAAAGTCTTGATCATGCTTTCATTGCGCAATAAATTAAATGGTTATATATCAGCAACCTACAAGCAAAAAATCAATCAGATCATAGATCATTATAATCATATAGATCAGTATTAATCATAAAGATCAGTTTAAAAGAATAATAATTTTTTTCTTTATTTAAAGATCCAATTCATTTAATCTATGCGAAAGAATGATTAAAATACAATGAATGTCAGTTGAAAATGAATCATATAAAAACCACAGATAACGAAAAGATCTATATCCCATTACCAAGAGATCACAAGGGAGGTCATTTATTTGAAATACCAACAAATCTTGTTGATTGGATCACTCAATATCAACATTTTAAAGGTGTTACAAAAAGTATTTTAGAATTAATGAATTTAATTTCATTAAAAGGATTCTCTTCACCTGATGGTTTAGTTTCAACAACTGAAGTTATCGCAACAACAGATGGACATCTAACACGAGCAGCTATCCAACAACGATTACGAACTGCGGTAAGTATCGGATTATTTGAACAATATCCTGTGAGATTTGAGCAAGGATTAGCTGGAAAAACAATGCTTCATAGGTTTATTAATCCATCATTGTTAATCTCAACATTAGGTATTGCGAGCTTAAAATCAGAGCAAAGTCATGAACAAGAAAAACAAAAACGCTCTAAAGCACTTGCTCAAACTCAAGTAAATCGACAATTTCTTACTGAACATGGCTTAGGCATCCCACCAAGTATGAGAGATGAAGCTGATCAATTTGTCGTATCTCCAACCAATTGGGCAGGGATCATAGATCAAGCTTTAGCGCCACCACGGACTCGTAAGAACTATCAAAAAGCAATGGTTGCCATTTCAGGAACTAAAGCGATCATTGAAACAAGATCATCAAAAAACATTATGACCGTTGATGATCTAATGACATTATTTGCCCTATTCACCTTAACAGTTCAATATCACGATCATCATCAAGATGATTATCATATTCAAACAAAGATCATGGGCAATAAAACCCCAATTTATATCACTGACATTCTTACATTACGGGGTAAGAAGGATTCAGGCCCAGCGCGAGATTCAATTCGTGAAAGCATTGATCGTATTGAATTTACAGATTTTCAGCTGCATGAGTTAACAGGTCGTTGGTTAAGTGAGAATATGCCTAAAGGCTTCAAGAGTGATCGTTTCCGTTTTTTAGCTAGGACGATTACCGCTTCTGATGAGGCTCCAAAAGAAGGCAAAGATGGTGAGATCAAAATTAAACCAAACTTGTATATATTGGTTTGGGAACCTTCATTTTATGATGAATTGTTAACCAAAGATTACTTCTTTCTCTTTCCACCTGAGATTTTAAAGCAACACACGTTGGTATTTCAGCTCTATAGCTTCTTCAGAAGCCGCTTAGCACGTCGAATGACTGATAACCTACTCCTAAGCGAGATTAATCAAAAACTCGCTCGTAATGTCGATTGGAGACGTTTTTCTTTAGATCTTATCCGAGAATTAAAAAAATTAGCTAAAGATAAAGTGACTGATGAATTATTTATTGTGAATCTTTGGGGTTATCATCTGACGATCTCAATGCTTGATAGCAATGAAAAGTTACCAGATTATCAAGTTGATATTCGCTGTGATCCTGAAGAAGTAATCCGATATTCACGGGCAAGAACCACAAACGCAGGAAAACGTAATATGGCCCCAACAATGCCAAATCCATTACGTAATGAGATCATGCCTAAGCAAGAGCTTGATCAGCTTTCCACGATCATTGATGGCGAATTTGAACCAATCAAGCGTAATAGCCCAAATAAATCAGGCCGATTAGGTCGTAGAGTAAAACTTCGTAAACACTCTGCTGAAATTAATGCGGATGAATTAACGATAACATTAACAAAATATACCTCTGAGCAGGCACTAGAGAGAAGTATCACGGCTTTATCAGCAATGACTGGGCACAGCTCTTCTTCAATATCAGATGAGTGTAAGGAGTTATTAGACAAACTTGATTATTTAAAAGTTGCAGGTGAAACTCTTCCTTATGAAACTTTAAGTAAAACGATCGAGTTTTATAATAGCCAAGATAATGGTAAGCATTTATCAATAGAGAACTTGATCGCAGGATTAGCTGTTCGAAGAAAGATCTGTAAATTAGTATTTTCTCAGAACTATGATCAAGATGTTTTACGTGCTTTGGATGAGATGGCTGGATAACTAGTCAGTTGACATCATTATAGCCTTATTCTGACAAGACGATGACAAAATACAATCTAAGGACGCTATTATTACAAACGAATAGACAACCTTTGTCCTTTACCAATTGAGAAATTGGCTCATATTGTTACATATCTTAACTTTTATTGTTTTCAGTAATTGTATTGGCGAGCTTAGTGCTCGCCGTTTTTTTGTCTATCAATAATCCTTTCTGCACTTCCCGTATCTTATGAGACCATGATCATTCTTCCATTATGAAATAAGGCTTTATCGAGAAGAACTCTCGTATTTAGCTTCATTTTTTATTACTCTAGGCTGCAAAATTCCCCTTACTATTTTGAAATAGAGTAGAGCATGATTGAACGTCAAGAAACAAAGCAACGTATGAGCCGTATTGTAAAGCATAATGGAACCGTCTATTTATGTGGCCAAGTATGTGCAGATGCAACTCAAGGTATTAAAGAGCAAACACAAACGATGCTAGATAAAGTCGATTTATTGCTAGATCAAGCGGGTAGTTCTCGTAAACATATACTTTCAGCAACGATCTATATTAAAGATATGAAAGATTTTTCAGAAATGAATGATGTGTGGGATAGCTGGGTTCCTGAAGGCTATGCACCAGCTCGTGCCTGTGTAGAAGCAAGTATGGCGCGCGAAGCCTTATTGGTTGAGATTTCAGTGATTGCTGCTGAAAAGTAGTAAACCGCCAGTTTCAATAAGAAAATCAACAAATTAATGAAACTGGCTTAATTAAAGTAAGTAACTTGACTTTCTAATTAAAGGCCGGTTACTTATACGATATAAGGATATGTCATGCTCACGCATTCTGAAGCTAATTTTTACCTTGATGGGATAAAATATCAGTCACATCATTTTTCACTGCCTCTTAATTATAATGATCATATTAATTGCGATGATCACAAGCATCTACTTGATCATGTTTCCGTCTATGTTAGAGAATTAGTAAAAGATGAAAATAAAGATCGTGATCTACCTTACCTAGTGTATTTTCAAGGCGGCCCTGGGTTTCCAGCGATGCGTCCATCAAGCAATACAGGTTGGTTGAAGTGTGCGTTGGATCAGTATCGAGTGATCTTATTGGATCAACGAGGGACTGGCTTGAGTTCGCCGATCACCACTCAAACGATCCAACATTTAGATCCTGAACAACAGGCTGAATATTTAAGTCACTTCCGAGCTGATAACATTGTTCGTGATGCTGAAGAGATCAGAAAGCACTTAAATATTGATAAATGGGCGATTATTGGTCAAAGTTTTGGTGGTTTCTGCTCTCTAACATATTTATCTATGTTTCCTGATAGCCTACTTGCTTCTTATATTACTGGTGGGATCCCATCGATAACTCGTCATATTGATGATGTGTACCATGCGACTTATCAACGTACGCTAGATAAAAATAGTGAATTCTTTTCTCGATTCCCACGAGCACAAGATTTGTGTGATCGTATTGCAGACGCGCTGCTTGATAATAAAACAGTATTACCTAATGGTCAGATTTTTACGGTTGAGCAGTTCCAACAAATGGGGATCTGTTTTGGCATGGCTGGTGGACAAGAAGAGTTATATTTCCAACTAGAAACCGCTTTTGTTGAAGTAAATGGCCAACCAGAATTGAGTTATGGCTTCTTGAACTACGTGTTAGGGCAACAAGCACATTTAACCAATCCATTGTATGCCATATTACATGAATCAATTTATTGTCAGCACAGTGCCTCAAATTGGTCAGCACATCGTATTAGAGAGAGTTATCCTCAATTTAACCATCAGAAAGGCGCTCCACTGCATTTTACCGGTGAAATGGTCTACCCATGGTTCTTTGACCAGCTTGAAACCTTAAAGCCCTTAAAAGAAGCTGCAGAGCTTTTGGCTGCAAAGTCTGATTGGCCAAATTTATACAATGCTGAGCAATTAACAAAGAATATGGTTCCCATGGCTGCGGCAACGTATGTCAATGATATGTTTGTTGAGTTTGATTTCTCTCGTGAAACATTGAGAGCAATCCCTAATTCAAAAGCATGGATGACGAGTGAATATGAGCACAATGGCTTGCGAGTCGATGGGGAGAAGATCTTATCTACTCTAATATCTATGGCTGAAGATATTAAAGCTATTCAATAAGCGTTTTTATTGATCCAGAAGCATGATCAAGTAGAATTCGATCCCTTGATCATGCTTCGTATATTTTATTTTTTCATCTTAAGTTATTGAGGTGCCCACTTAATCTTCGTGTTATTACTTAGTATCGCAAGAATTGATTGAGAGCGGATCATCATTCCTGCTGATAAGGAGTGATCCTCGTTACTAAAATTAGCAATGATAATACTACCGTCGCTATAAGTGGTTTGTTGTACCTTTCCGCTACTATCTAACCAAGAAAAATCGATTAACGAGGTGTTCCATAATACTGAATGAATCGGTAGAAATCCTGTTTGGTAATGTTGTAATGTTTTGATCCTTTGTTTGCTCGTATTATTTGATTCCTCGCGGTTTAAGTGAATCATCGCGGGAGTGTTGTAAAGCATCATAGTGAGATCGCGTTCTACTTGTACGTTACTAAATTTAATGCTGTCAGTATGCCAGTGATGACTATTAATTAACTCATCGTGAAATACAGTTTGATATAAAGGTATCGAATATTTCGGGGAAAAATAAACCGTTTTGTAAGGTTCTTTTACTTCACTCGATTTGAAAAAGAAATCAGGTTTGTAGTCTGGGTACCACGCACCTAAAAAATAGGGTGAAGTACGATCTGTTTTCATTTCTTTATCTGTCCAACCGAAGCCAACTGTTTCCATTCCATGGGCAAATGCAATTCCTTGAGTGGTCAATCCGTTGCCATCTTCTGAACCAAGTATAATGTTATGTTTTTTGGTAATAGAAGACATTCGATGATTGAATGCTTCGAGCATTTCAGTTTCGTTAGATTGCCTTTGTGCTGAATAATCTTCTCTTGCCATTGCTGTTGCATCAACATCTAAAAACAGGCTGTTAAAACGTCCATATAAAATAATATCGTTAATACGCTGTTCTACGTACTCTAATTGACATGATGGGTGTAGATAAAATCCATTACCTCGAAACCCTTTTTGTTGTTTTCCATTGGCATTCTCAATCGCACAATTCTTTCGCATATCATCAGGGAGCTGAGCGGTTAACCAATTATCATTAATACCTTTTTTTATTGCGGTATTGTATGAATCGTAAGTTCCTATTAAATATCCAGCTGCTTTGGCTTTGTCGACGATATTAGGTTGATAAAATGCGGGCATCCAGTTGTCTAGACCAAGCCATAGTTTAGTTAATTTTGCTTCCATTAATGTATTTATCATATCTTCAGATAAGCCTTGTCCCCATCGTTTTGGATTGATTAGATAAGCACCTGCTTGAGTTTGTAGCCAGGCTTTTCGTTGTTGGGCCGCATCAAATTGATTCTTAATATTATTCTGTTTTACAGGGAAGTATTGATTTATAGAGGTGTTGATATTTTCAATTAAAAAACGTTTTTCATAAGCCGAAAGCCAGTTTTTTCCTTGTTTTAATAAACCGAGTTCTTTTGTCGCTTCTTTTGAAGGTAATAGATCATCTTGGGTAAAATACCAATCCTTAAGTCCCCACCAATCACTAACGTCTTCGACTGCTAGTAAATCTTGCCCAAATAAATAAACATGACTTGCACCAATTAATCGCTCTAATTCAGGTTGCTGTTGGCGTTTTTTGCTAAGTGGTACTGCAAGTTTCTGATGTTGACGCCATTGACGGTATTGTTTAGCGCCTGAGAGCTCTGAGTCTCCAAGACTGATCTGTACTGAAAAATGCTCATTACGATTTAATGGTGTGAATTCATGCGATGCTTGCATGTGTAGGCGCTTATCCACCACGGAAAATAGTAAGCGGTTATTGGTTGCTGTAATCAGTTGGTAACTAACTACATCAGCTGATTTCAGTTCTTTATTATTTGATATTTTTGCGCTCCAAAATGGCATTTTTAAGTCTTGAGTGGTATTCGAACCTGAATAGGTCTTTGCAATATAATTTATAAGGGTTGGGTGATTTATCGGAATACGCATTCCCTCATTAAATGGCAGTAATAAAGTATTTACCGCCTTAGCAGGAAGAGAAAACCAGGTTAAAGCGATTGGATTATTGCGATCTATTTTTAAGTTAGCTGTCGTAGAAAAAGAGAGTGTTAATACGTCATTAAATATCGCATTGATTTTGATCCCACTAGGGCTCAATACCCAAGAGGCTGATGAAGGTGAAAGCTGTGTTATATCTGTCGCAAGTTGTGTTTTTTTTTCTACTCGTAGCCCTGAGTCAATCACTGGGATTGAGTGTGATGCTAATAGCCAATCGGTTTTTAGTGACGCTGGATTAATGAGTATTGATGCTGTTTTGTTAGTTAGTTTAATCGTGGAGTTTGGTTGGATATTAGTCAGGTTTTCAGCCTGACTTGAATTGGTTGAAAACAAAAATAAACAAAAGGCAAATAATAATGGTGGCATAAGAATATCTCTCGTAACAAAGAGAGTTATTAAGCCTTAATTGATATTTTCTTTTGTCACCTATTTGTCTTCATTACTGTTGGTAGGGTTAATCGTTGAGAATAGTTAACTCGAACTTGTCCTTGGTATTCTGATCGTGAGATTACAGCGCTTATCCATTTTGCACCGATTGAAGGTGCATAAGGAAGATCTACAACGGCAGTGCTTTGTTGAGTAGAGTGAGATGATATAGGTTCAATATACGACATGGGTTCAATGCTTCCTAGCAGAGTGTAATTTTTATCAAACCATTGCCATTGCGGTGAGGTTAATGGGCAATCTTGTTGTTGCTGTGGTGGTGATATTTGTATTTGATGAAGTGAATGTGTGTTTTCTAAATTAATCCAATTTACTGATCTATGTGAAGAAAGAATTACGGGATAGTTTTTTTTATTAATTCTTAATTGATATAAACCAGGCGTAGGGGCTGAGATCATATCTCCACCTTCTAATTCACTGTAGCTATTATCAAGAGAAGAAGAGTAACCTGAAAATAGTACTGTCCCTTGATTATCAGAGAATGAAATAAAGACTTTTTCTTGAGTATCATCTAATGATATTTTGAATTGGTAGCCTTGCTGCAATAAATTGCTCTTTTTTTGTATTGTTAAACGTATATGAGATTGTGCAGCCGTGCTTGGTGTTTCAGATAGTGTTTTACCGCAATGTGACTGAAGAAGTATTTGCTTTTTTATTTGCGACCAATAGCGCTCATCAAGGTTGTTTTGATTTAGCGCTAATTGCAGTTCTTGCCAAGCTAAGGGCGTATTCTTAGCCATTAAGGCTGAATAAGTAGCTTGTAACGGTGTATCTTGAAACCAATTATCTGCTAGTGCTTGCTGGGTATTAAGAGCAATCAAACAGCTTAAGATTATTTTATTCATGGTGAGCCTTAAGTAAGCGATAACCTACTCCTCTCAGTGTTTCAATATTTAACTCAGGCAATTTTTGTCTTAAATGTAAAATATGATTATCTACTGTACGGGTTGAGGGGAATGCTTGAAATCCCCATACTTGATTTAATAACTCATCACGATGAAAAACACGTCCTTGATGTTGTAACAATAATAGAAGTAATTGAAATTCTTTAGGTTTTAAATTTATAATATTAGTACTATTGCGAACGGTTCGTTGTGAAAGACAGATCTCTAAATGGTGATAATGTAATGTACTTTGACCTAAAGGGCGTAGGTGTGCATGGATACGCGCAATCAGCTCCTGATGTGAAAAAGGCTTAATCATATAATCTTTAGCCCCAGACATTAGTCCTTCAATACGTTGTTCAACATCAACCTTTGCAGTGAGGATAATGACAGGGAGCGCTTTTATCATTAACCATTCGGGGAGCCAAATAAGGCTATCTCCTTCGGGAAGTTGTCTATCAAGAATAACTAAATCAGATTGTATCCAGTGAGTATGAACTTGTTGTATATCGGTAAGCCAAGTGCATTCAATCCCTTCTTTTGATAAGACATCTTTCAGTCCTTCTCCTAATAAATAATCATCTTCAATAAGTAATACACGAGTCATAAAGGTAGCTCCAAAATACAACGGGTTGGGTGGCGATAATAGTAGTATTTTCCTCCCATTTTTTTCATTAACTGGGCAACAACAGTTAAACCTATCCCCATATTGTGGTGACTTTTAGGTTGGGCATTGCTTTTAAAAAAACGCTGAAATACGTTTGGGTACTCTCCTTCATCTCTTACTTCAATACGAAGTTGTGAAGCTACACTAACAGAAATGCGAGCGTTTCCTTTACCATGTTGTAGGGCATTTTTAATTAAGTTATCTAAACAAATCCCTAACCAATAATAAGGTAAAGTTAGTTCCTGATCATGATCTAACTGATAAATCAGATGATGCTTTTCTAAACAATGATCTAGCCAGTCTGATAGATAAGCGGTTTGAGGTTGAAATTGTGCGTTTGGATCTACGCTTAAAAAGCCTTTACTGGTTTCTGCTAGTTGCGACAAACGTTGCTGATCTGCGAGTAATCGCCAAAATGATTCTTGCGTATCCTCGTTTAAAAAATCGAATTGTTGACGAAATTGCTCAACCGTTAAACCTAGACTAGTAATGGGGGTTCTTAATTCATGAGTGAGAAATTGTAAAATAAATTTTCTCTCTTGAGCCTCAATACGGCGTTGGCGAATGGCGATAAAAACCGAGCCTAAAAAAAGAATGGCAAGTGACATTATAATCCATTGATTACTATTACTAGCCGGTTGAATACATAAATTACTGTATTCAAAAGAACAGCTTTGCGTATTTTTTATTTTTGGTTCTATAGATATATTTAGCGCTTTCAGTAATGAACGCCAAGTTTCAGGGGTTATTGAAATAATACCAAATTGAGTATTTAACCAAAGTATTCCATTAGGCATTAAATAAGCCCTATATTGGGATAAAAGAGCATCTCTACCTTGAGTTGAAATTAAGGAAAAGGCAGCAAACAGAGGGTGCTCTGGTGTCGCTAGGGTTAATTGCATTGCATACTGTTTGATAAACGTTGCTTTTTCACTAGTAGATAAGGTTTTAAGATAGCGATCCGCATAAGTGCCACCGGCAGGGTGAAATAGTTTGCCATGAGAGAACCAAGCATGAGAAAGAGGTTCATGACGACACAAGGCTAATTCAAACTGACTTGCTTTATCTAAGTTCGAATCTAAGGTCACTGTATTTATTTGCCAGGCAGTAGGGACAGTGCAGTGCTGCTGTATGGTTTTTAATGCCGATAAATCATCCCATGAGTAACGTTCAAAATTAGGGTATTGATTTTTACTCAGTAATAGAGAAGTTGGATATTGGTTTAGTTCTTCTAGCGGGATTCTTTGTTCATAAGGCAAAGAGGTCGCTTGCTGTAAAAAAATTTTCCACTGTGTTGGGATATTAAGTGATTCATCAGCATACAGAGGCAATGAAGAAAGCAGAGAACCTCCTCCTAACATTATGAATAATATGTTTTGATATAATTGTTTTATCACGGTTTATCTCTCTGCTTTTTGCTGTTGATTATAAACCGAACCTAATCACTATTGTCACCTCTATGTAACCATTGGTACTACTTAGCGGACTTAAAATAATGATCCCAATTTTGACTTAATGATTCAAATTGAAACTCGCAAAACTCCTTTCTATCTTTCAAATAATCGTTTTCGACTTCATCCAGTAAATTACTTTGCTTTTCAGGATCACTACCATAAACAAGGCATAAGGTAGAAAAATAGCGCTGTAAATCAAAACTATGTTCATCAATATACTCTCCGAAATCGTAGTAATCAGGTCTATCCTCAGACTCAAATGCAAACATATCTGCCGCACTTATCGCAATATCATCACCATTATCTACATAATTTAATAATAATATGGTTGCAAAATTATCGACCGCATCTTCTTCTTTTCCTAAAACTGGAATATTGTGGTCGGCAATATAAGCATGCCCTGCTTCATGTAATAGAGTGTGCAGCAAGGTATCAATGGCTCCTAATTGTGGCGATTTATTAAAACGTTCTTGATATTTATTTTTAGAGAAATAGCTTAATGACTCTTGATAGAAAGAATAAGGGATCTGAATGGTATGAATTTCAGGATCGTATAGAGGACCTTCTTTGGTTCCATATTGGATGGTTAAAGCACTATTGAATGAAAAATAATGTTCAGAGAGTTGGCTAAGCGTATTGTTTATTTTACTTTCTTTAATGAACTTTTCTGTTACTGCGTCTTCGGGAGTGCTTGGTGGTAAATACTGAATGGATATGGGAGCCGCGTTAACATATATGCTTGTTAATAATAAGGTTGCAAGAGAAAGTGATTTAATTTGTGATTTCATATTTAATCCATTATACAAGTAGAAGATAATTCAATTATAGTAACGGAAAGGTTAAGGATCCAAAAATATGCTTCCTTGATCATGCTTCATACATGACACGATCACGGCCAGACTTTTTTGCTCTATACAATTGATTGTCGGCAATATCTATAAATGTAATAAGCTTCTTTTCAATATTTGGTATTGTTGTCGATACACCAAGACTAACCGTTATGTGATCATTACATTGTGAGTAAACATGAGGAATGCAACATTTACTGACGTTAAGACGTAAGTTCTCAGCATAAGTTACCGCACTATCAATATCGCAATTGGGTAACAAAACAATAAATTCCTCACCCCCGATACGAGCTAGCAAGGCGGAATCATGTTCTTGTTCAATAGATTTTAGTGCATCAGCTACTTTTTTTAAGGTTACATCACCAGAAATATGACCATAATTGTCGTTATATGGCTTGAAGTAGTCAATATCAATTAAAATAACAGAGAAAGACCGTTGTTCTTTAATGCATTGATACCATAGCGTCTGACTGTGAGAGTTAAAATAGGTTCTGTTTTTTAGTCCTGTTAATGCGTCGGTTTCAGACAGTAACTGGATCTTTTCATTCGCTTCTGAAAGCTGTTTTACCAACTCCTCATTTTTAATGCTTTCAGCTAACCATTGGTGCGATTGAATACTTAGCTTTCGGGCATAAAAGCCACTATAGATAATCCCAGTAGTAAAAAGGACACCTGCTTCAAAAGGTCGATTATCCCAAAAAATAAAATAGATAATGATGGGCATAAAAACAGACCAAAAGTAGGCATTGAAAGCTAACAGGTTATTAAGATGGTAGGTCACACCACCAAAAGCTAAACCGCAACAGATCAGAATTACCGATATATCAACATGGGTGTTGCCTTTCATCATTGCCAGAATCGTCCCACCAGACCAGACAAACCCAAGCATTGAAGAAGAGAGAGAATAAAAAATGCTGAGGCAAGATTGTTGAGTTATCGTTGTTAATTGCTTTTTCATTATTTGTAATTGCAGTAAGCGTAAAGCAATGACAGAGCAGAGAGTGATAAACCAATAAAAGGCGTTTAAAGAAGGATAAAAATAGGCTTGAGAGACAAAAAAGCAGGCAATGGCAATCAGAGAGTGGTTTAGTGCAATAAATGGAAAGGCATCAATGCTTTTTTTTAATTTTGATTGAAATATATGCTGCTTTAGCTCTGATTTTTCCATTCTAAGGCCATTAATAGTGTAAATGCTCAACAAACTGTATCATATACTGATTAATGCCACCTAACGAAATGTTAGCTCAATGTTAATTTAGTTTGGGTGTAGAAAAATAAGTCATATCTAAGCATTACTATTACAAATACGTAAAAGTAATATTCAATTTTAATATATTGTTACTGTATACAAAACAGATAAACTGTATTCATCAATTAGGGAGAAAAATAATGAAGAAAGCGTTTAATGTGTTTCGTCACATGGGGTGGATTGCAATCATCTGCTCTTTATTAAGTTCATTGCTACTGTTTGTGATGGGAGCCGTAAAAACCTATACCGCTTTTGCTGTGTTTTTATTTAATGAAGTGCCTCATGAAAGCTTGGCTCACATGGATACATCAGATATCGCGATTTCCTATTTAATAAAATCTCTTGATACCTTTTTAATCGCGTTTGTACTGTTTATTTTCTCACATGGTGTTTTTACTCTATTTATCTCAAATAAGAACCCTAAAGATACGTCAACATACGTACTAAAGTGGATTAAAACACCTAATATTGGTCATTTGAAAAATGTCTTGGCGGAAGTAATTATTGTTATTTTATTTGTGAAATTTTTAGAGGTCGTCTTAGTAAATATTAATAATTTATCTTGGGATATCATGGTATTACCAATATCAATTTTGCTATTAAGTTTAGGTCTGAAATTTTTAGGTCTTGGTCATGAAGAAGATACATCAGCTAAAGAGTAAGATCTGAGTTAGCTATGGGTAATAAAAGTAAATAGATAAAAGACCCTTGTTCATGATGAATTAAGGGTCTTTTGCATTATTAAACCATTTTAATAAAATAAGGAATAATAAGAGCGTTAGCGAGATCGATAAAAAAGGCACAAACCAAAGGCACTATAATAAAAGCTTGATGTGAATTACCATACTTCTGCGCTACTGCTGACATATTTGCCATCGCTGTTGGGGTTGAGCCCAGAGATATCCCTCCAAATCCTGCACAAACCACCGCTGCATCGTACGTTTTTCCCATAAGAGGGAAGACAACAAAGATGGCAATACATATCGCAATAAAGAACTGAGCAGCCAAAATGACAAAGATAGGGCCAGCTAAATCTACCAAAGCCCACAACTGCATACTCATTAGAGACATTGATAAAAACGCACCTAATGCCATATCTGCAATCAGAGCGACAGCTGGCTTACGAGCTGGCCAACGAGTACCCGTTAAGCGAGGGTAAGAGGCTGGTATTAAATTAGAAATTAAAATACCGGCAAATAAGCAACTCACGAACAAAGGAAGATCTAATCCAAGCCCAGACACCACTTCATTTAAGATTGCCCCTAATATAATACAGATATGGATAGCGAGCATAGCGTCTAAAAAGTCATAAGAGGTAATGCGGGTTTGTTTGGAGTCTTGTTGAATACCGACATCAACTTTCTCACCCTCATCAGCTTTTAAGTTGTGTTTATTAATTAAGTATTTTGCGATTGGCCCACCCATTAAACTGGCAAGAATAAGTCCAAAGGTTGCACTTGCTATACCTATCTCCATAGCTGTATTTAAATCGAACTGCTCTCCAATTTTTGGCGCCCATGCGATAGCGGTTCCATGCCCACCAATTAAAGAAACAGATCCACTTAATAAACCAAAAACAGCGGGTTGATCAAGCATCAAAGCAAACCCTATCCCTGTGAGGTTTTGAATAAACATGTACCCGATGGTGATGGTTAATAAAATAATGAGAGGTTTGCCACCTTTAAAGAGATCTTTCAGACTGGCGTTAATGCCAATAGTAGTGAAGAAGTAAACCAGTAGAAGATCTCGAGTAGCTAAATCAAAAGAGACATCAATCTGTGTTACGTAGTGGAGAATGGCGAAAAGAATAGAAACAAGAATACCGCCAGAGACAGGTTCTGGAATACTGAATTCTTTTAGCCAATAGCTCATCTGTGTTAATCGACGACCTAAGAAAAGAACAATTATCCCAAGTGTAATAGCAAGAAACGACTCGATGTGTAATACACCGTCAACGAAGTTCATAAATAATCCTTTAATATGAAAATATCGTAAAAACTCATCATAACTGGGTTTGATAACGGCTTTTTTTCTATAAGGTTATTTCGTGAACTGCTTCTTATTTTTATTTGTTAATTAATTGCTGTTTCATTGCATAGATCTGAAAATGAACAGCCAATAAAAAATGGTTTAATTACAATAATTAAAGAGATCTTCTTTTCAGAGAGTTGAAGGAATAAAGGAAATAGGGTAATGGTACTAACAGCCATCGGTTATTGAGCCTGAATAAACAGAGTTAGTGGAAGCGTTGTTAATGTAAAAGCTATAGCAGCCATCGGTTTCTAATAAGTAACCTTTTGGCCAAATATAGGCAACTCTATTTTCGCCAACAAAGCTCCCCGTTAAATCATAACCGGGAACGGGCACATAATTTGATTTTCCAGGATACATATTGCCTAAAATACAAAATTCAAGTTCTGCACAAGGAACTGTTTTCCAAATTCTTGTCCAAGAGGTTGGGACTTCAATATCTAAAAGGGCACGCAATGTCCCCGCACTTGCTGTTGGTTGTCCTGCGGTTAATTGAATCGTATTACCTAAGTAATCAATACTTGAATCAGCATTGTCTATTTGAATTCGAGCGTTTGCTAAATCTAGCCCTGTTTTGATGGCCGCTCCAACACCTTGTATGAGGGATTGGTTAGCATTGCTTTTATAATTGATGAATTTAGGTAACGCAATAACAGCAAGAATCCCCAAAATCACGAGGGTGATGATTAACTCTAGTAACGTAAATCCTTTATTTTTCAAATATCGTTCCTTAACATCCATTTCTTGATGAGATATGTTCCACTCATAAAATAAATATAGGGTGTCAGGGGCAATTTGTTAATACTTTCATCATCATCATCATCATCATCATCATCATCATCATCATTATTTTTTATTTGTGAAACCAGTTTGTTGTTTCAACAAATAATGATCGGAAAATAAAATCACCAGCATCATTTACAAAAAAGAGCCACCTTCATTCGGGTGGCTCTTTTGTTTACTTTAAATTACAGCGAAAAATATTAACGAGTTAAATACGCGGTTAAGAAACGAGTAATATCAACCATATCAGAGACTTTAATAAACTCTTCAGTCGTATGCACTTTAGACATACCCGTAGAAAGATTTACTGTCGTTAAGCCTTTTTCATTAAATACGTTTGCATCAGAGCCACCACCAGTAGATTTAGTGAATGGGCTAATGTTAATGCTCTCAAACGCTTCTTTAATGCTTGCAACGTGCGCATTGTCGTCTGCAATTTTATACGCGTTATAAGCTCGTGTTGAGATAATCTCGATTTGAGCTTCGTGCTTTTCAGCCGCTGCTTTAAATGTCGATTCCATGTGCTCAACTTGTTTTGCCAGTTTCACATCATCAAGAGAACGAGCTTCGCCTTCAATGTACAGCTCTGGCATAACGATGTTGGTTGCTTGGCCACCATGAACCACACCAATGTTGGCTGTTGTTTCTTCGTCAATACGCGCAAGTGTCATATTCATAATAGCATCAGCGGCAACTGTTAGGGCATTGATACCTTCTTCTGGCGCTAAACCTGCGTGTGCTGGACGGCCAGTAATGGTTACTTTTAGGTTTTGTTGGCCAGGTGCAGAGGTAATGATTGTGCCGATAGGGCCGCCTGAATCTAATACGATAGCGTGATTAGATTGAATATAGCTCATATCAAAGTTTTTAGAGCCGTGTAAACCGCCTTCTTCATAGACAGTAAACGCTAGCTCAATCGTTTTGTGGGCGTAGTTATTTTCTTTAATTACACGTACCGCTTCCATTACCGCAGAGATACCCGATTTATCATCACCACCAAGAACGGTGTTGCCTTTAGAGCGGATCACGCCATCTTCAATGATAGGTTCAATGCCATTGCCCGGAGTAACCGTATCCATGTGGGAGCTAAATACAATGCTGCCCTCTAGTTCGCCTTCTAATTTTGCGTAAATATTAAAGCCATTTGATACGTGCTCAGGCACGGGTAATTTAGTAACGGTAAAGCCTAGTTCACCTAGTTGTTCTGCAAGTGCTTCTGCAATCGCTTTTTCATTTTTTGATTCACTGTCGATTTGAACAATATCTAGGAAGTGATTTACTAAACGTTCTTGATTCACTTGAGTCATGACTTTTCTTCTTTATTGCTAGGGAATAATAGGATTACTCTAACCAAAGAAAGCGCAGAAAAAGATGCACTGAATCAATAAATCGTCCGACTTATCTACCATATCCGTGCGCTATATCTTAATAACCAAAAGCTATAACACAGAATTAATAATTGATAATATTTTGCAACTTTTTCGATTCACATCACTCTGATAACTATATTAATAAGAAACCATAAAGAGGTTGATATGAAATCACGATTAAAAATTACAACAGTTGCTCTACTGTTTGCTTCATTTTTTGCTGCTATGACAAGTTTTTTTTCTACCGCTGAAGATATGACTCAGCCAATAAAAGGGGACTATGAGGTTGCCACACTTGCTGGAGGTTGTTTCTGGTGTACTGAATCTGATTTAGAAAAGTTAGACGGGGTGGTGGATGTTGTCTCAGGTTATGCCGGAGGCTCATTAGAAAACCCAACTTACAAACAGGTGTCTTCTGGAAAGTCTGGTCATATTGAAGTAATCCAAGTGACGTTTGATCCAAAAATTGTTAGCTATGAGCAAGTGCTTGATCAGCTATTTAGACATATGGACCCAACAGACAATAAAGGCTCATTTGTTGATAGAGGTCCACAGTATCGTCCCGCTATTTTCTTCCATAATGAAGATCAACAAGTGATTGCTCAAGAGTTTATGAATGCGATTGATACCGTGAAAGTCTATCCAAAACCATTAGCGACAGAGTTAATTGAGTTTAAAAAGTTTTGGTTAGCAGAAGATTACCATCAAGATTATTACAAACGTAATCCTATTCGTTATAAGTACTATCGTAATGCGTCAGGTCGTGACAAATACCTAGATTCTGTATTTGGAGACGATAGAGAAGATAACCCGAAAACATTACGTCAGTATATTGATGAACACAAAATGGCTCAAAATGTAAAGCAATACAGTAAACCGTCAGAATCAGAAATTAAGAAAATGCTGACGGATAAACAATACTATGTGACACAAAAAGAAGGAACAGAACGCCCGTTTGATAATGCGTACTGGGATAATAAAGCGGAAGGTATTTATGTTGATATCGTCAGTGGTGAGCCTTTGTTCTCATCAACTGACAAATACAAATCTGGTACAGGCTGGCCTAGTTTTACCAAACCAATCAATAAAGCGTACATAACTGAAGAAGACGATTTTGCATTATTCAGTAAACGTACCGAGATCCGCAGTAAATTTGCTGACTCCCATTTAGGGCATGTTTTTAGTGATGGACCTAAACCTACAGGGCTACGTTACTGTATGAACTCTGCAGCCATGCGCTTTGTTGCTAAAGCAGATTTAGAAAAAGAAGGTTATGGAGAGTATTTGTATCTGTTTAATCAATCGTCGTAATTAGATATGTGTTAACTTTATAGAGATAAAAACAAAGCCCTTATGATGAATGTCATGAGGGCTTTTTTAGTACGGTCCTGTTAACCGAAAATTAACCCACCATTGAGTATCATTCAGTATCAACGTAAATTGGGTAATGTCAGCGTTATGAACGTTAAGCCATATAAGAGTATCTAAGGATTAATTAAATGGGATTAAATAAATTGCAGCTTTTATTAGTTGAGGATGATATTGATTTAGCGACAGCTATTATTGACTATCTTGAACTTGAAGATATTCATTGTGATCATGCCGCGAACGGAGTTTCAGGTTTCTCTTTGATTCAAAATAATAAGTATGATGCGATAATTCTCGATCTTAACTTACCCAAAATGAGTGGATTAAAGGTGTGTGAAGCAATGCGTTCAGAAGGTATTGATACACCAGTGTTGATGTTGACAGCAAGAGACACACTAGAGGATAAACTTGCTGGATTTGCAAAAGGTGCGGATGATTATTTAATTAAGCCTTTTGCAATGGAAGAACTTATTGTTCGGACTCAAGTATTATCTCGTCGCCGTAGTGGACAAATAAATAAACTCATCGTAGCTGATTTAGAACTTAATGCAGAGTGTTTGGGGGGATGATCAACCAGATAGTAATAGCCTCAAAGTGCATATGTTTAAGTTACGTAAAGTGGTTGATAGTGAATATGAAAATAAGTTAATTCATACCCTAGTGGGAAGAGGGTTTGTATTAAGAAGAGAGATCGATTAATGATGAAGATACGTCCAAGCCTCAGAATGTACTTTTTAATCTCAATGGTTCTTACGGGGGTGATAACTGTGATTGCGATGTCGATAGTGAGTGTTAATTTTTATGTTGCAGGTATCGATTTTTCTAAAAGTAATGCGATGGCAGTAAGTGCGTATAAAGAAAAAGTAGAAAGTGGTAAGGTTAATAAAATAAACGATTTTATCGTTACAACTCGTTGGCAAGATCTTCCGAACGAAATTCAAACTCATTTTAATCAGAATGAATTAGTCGAAAATGAATTACTAAAGCATATTGTTGGTATTCCGCTCTTTGGTCCGCCTACTGAAGGGTACTTTGTCATGATGATAAAAAGAAATGGTGAAACGCGTTATATTTCATCCATGTTCAATTCTGAACTTGATAAGGTACAGAAACCGATTTCTAATTCTAGCTTTTCGTATATTTTTATTATCGCACTCATCGCTATTGGTTTTTTTTCATTGGTGCCTTTTTTTATTTTACGATACGTAGCGACACCAATTGAAAAGCTGATTATATGGGCAAAACAATTAGACAGTGAAGAGTTGTCACAGCCTATACCTCATTTTCACTATTATGAGTTGGATAGTTTGGCTTTGATTATTCAATCCAGTTTACGATCTGTGCAAGAAAGCTTAGAGCGAGAAATGCGATTCTTAGGTTATGCGAGCCATGAGTTACGAACACCGATAGCTGTGACTCGTACGAATACTGAATTACTTCAAAAAATGGTCCAAAAAGGCGTAACTAGTGAGAAACAATTAATAGTATTAGACCGGATTGAACGAGCAAGTTTAACCATGACCGATCTCACTGAAACCTTATTGTGGCTTAATAGGCAACAAGGTAAACCACTGCCACTTAAAACAGTGAAAACTGGAGAGTTAAGTCAGCAATTAGCCAGCGATCTTAATTACCTTCTTACTGGTAAAGAAGTCGAAGTGATGATCAAGATTGATGATACGGAGCACGAGCTCCCAGAAGCCTTGTGTCGGATCATCATTACTAACCTTATTCGTAATGCATTCCAGCATACATTTGATGGTATTGTGCTCATTGAGCAATCGACTCACCACTTGTGTATTACTAATGAAAACAAAGCCGATGACACTGCTCAAGAAGATCTTGGTTTTGGGCTAGGATTGGAATTGACCGAGAGATTGATAAAACACCAACGTTGGAAATACAAGAATAATAAAACCGATAATGGTTACTATGTTAGCGTTGAATTTAATCACGTATCGCTCAAGCATAAGATCGTCCGATAAGTCATAATGAGAGTGCCACTAGCATAACGTTATATCAAGATAATGACGTTATGCTAGTGGCGTTTTGGGTACCATGTTTATGAAATTTCTAAGGAATCGTCAGTAAATTTGCAGACTCATTTAAGACGTCAAATTGGTCACCCCCCCCGATATCGCTACTACACTTCACCTTGCATATTAAATGTTTAAAGAGATAGGCATTTTCTTACTTTAAATGGTAAGTGCTTACTAATTATCTAATGAGTTAACCCCTTCTTAACCCGCTGTTGGTTATGCTATTAACATATTCATTTCTATTAAAGGACTTCCGATGTTTGTCACTAAATCATTCAAATACCCCTTCATTTTTTTACTTTCTTTAACTGTATTTGGGTGCAGTGAGCAAGCAGAATTTAACACCAGACCCACTCAAAGCATTCATGTTGACACCCTCACTCTTGAGACTTCTACGTTAAGATTAACCACGGAGCTACCCGGTCGTATTACTGCTTTTAAAAAAGCGGAAGTTCGTCCTCAAATAACGGGTATTATTCAAAGTCGTTTATATCAAGAAGGGGGTTATGTTGAGGCGGGAGATGTTCTTTTTCAAATTGATCCTACGACATATCAATCAACCGTTAATAGCGCAGAAGCTCAATTAAATAAAGCATTATCAAGTCAACAAATCGCTCAAAAAGAAGTGAAGCGTTATGCGAATTTATTAAAGAAAAAGCTGACGAGTCAACAACTCTATGATGAAGCTGATTCTACTTATTTACAGGCAAAAGCAGAAGTAGCGATTCGCCAAGCAGAGTTAGATTATGCAAATATTGAGCTCTCTTATACGCAAATTAAAGCACCGATTTCAGGTCAGGCTGGTTTTTCTCTGGTTTCTGAAGGGTCTTTATTAACGGCGGGACAATCAGATTATATTACTACTATTATTCAAACGGATAATGTCTACGTAGACATGAAACAATCGTCAGTCTCGCTGTATAAACTGCAACAAGAGTTTCGAACAATGATTAATCAAAGACCTATCGTTCCTGTCTCCATTACCTTAGAAGATGGCACAACCTATAGTGAACAAGGTCAATTAGAATTTGCAGATACTCAAGTTGAAGGGTCGACTGGTACGGTAACGTTACGTGCCATTATTCCAAATCCTGATAATGCATTGTTAGCTGGGATGTATGTTCGTGCTTATATTTCTATGCCAGAAGCGCGTGACTATCTTGTTATTCCTCAATCATCGGTTGTTAGAAGTCAATCAGGCATTCCTTCTGTTTACGTTGTGAATCAAGACAATATTATCGTTAAAAAAACAATCGTGTTAAGTAATGAAGTTGGCAATGGTTGGGTTGTAAAAGAAGGACTTGAAGCAGGAGATAAAGTGGTGCTTAACAACCTAATGAATGTAAAAAATAATTTATCCGTCATTATTGATAGCGATAAAAAGTCCAATCAACAAAGCGACACAGAAGACAGCATCAAATTAGATAACAGTGTATTTAACTCACCAGAGCAGGATTAATTCATGTCTAATTTCTTTATTAATAGACCCATTTTTGCTTGGGTGCTCGCGATTATCATTATGCTCTCTGGTATCGCTTCAATTTTAAATTTGCCTATTGCTCAATATCCTACTATTGCACCACCGGCGATCACTATTTCAGCATCTTATCCTGGGGCATCGGCAAAAACGATTGAAGACAGTGTAACTCAGGTTATTGAACAAAGCATGACTGGGCTGGATAACCTACTTTATATGTCATCGATCAGTGATTCTTCTGGCAGTGCATCTATTACCCTAACTTTTAGTGCCGATACCGATCCTGATACCGCACAAGTACAAGTGCAAAATAACCTACAAAAAGCGAGTAATCGTTTACCAGCTGAGGTACAAAATCAAGGCACATCGGTAACCAAAAGTACGTCTGGATTTATGTCTGTGACTAATATTTATTCACCAGATGGAAGTATGAGCGCTGCGGATATTCAAGATTATGCGAACTCGAGCATTAAAGACATTGTTAGCCGAGTGAGTGGGGTTGGTAGTGTGACTATCTTTGGTCCATCTTATGCCATGCGTATTTGGTTAGACCCTGCTAAATTATACAGTTATAACTTAACTCCAGTAGATGTCTCTGCTGCTGTATCGGTACAAAACAGCCAAGTAACTGTAGGACAACTAGGTGGAACTCCAGCAACAGCATCACAATTAATCAATGCAACCATAACAGCACAAAGTCTATTAACAACGGTTGATGAGTTTAAAAATATATTAATTAAAGTTGATGAAGATGGATCTCAGGTTCGATTAGAAGATGTTGCTCGTGTCGAGCTGGCTGGTGAAGATACAAGTGTTATCCCTACTTTTAATGGTTATGACTCTTCTGGTATTGCGATCACACTAGCCTCAGGTGCAAATTCATTAGATACACAAGCGGCGGTTGATGCAAAACTCGCGCAATTATCAAAAGGATTTCCTGATGGATTATCTCTTGCTAAATCGACAGATAATAATGAATTTATTCGTTTGTCTATTTCTGAAGTTATAAAAACACTCTTTGAAGCCGTCGCTCTGGTATTTGTTGTTATTCTATTGTTCTTACAGAATTGGCGTGCAACGTTAATTCCTACCATTGCTGTTCCTGTGGTGTTATTGGGTACTTTTGGAATAATGTCTGTACTTGGCTTTTCCATTAATACGTTAACCATGTTTGGTATGGTTCTCGCGATTGGATTGCTAGTGGATGATGCTATTGTGGTGGTCGAAAACGTAGAACGGATCATGCATGAAGAAAATCTGTCTCCGCTGGAAGCTACTAAAAAATCGATGGAACAGATCACTAGTGCGTTGATTGGTATTACTATGGTGTTGGCGGTTGTGTTTATTCCTATGGCCTTTATGTCGGGATCTACAGGGGTTATATATCAACAGTTCTCCTTAACGATTGTATCTGCGATGGTGTTGTCTGTATTGGTTGCCTTGGTGCTAACTCCTGTACTTTGTGCCACCTTACTTAAACCGGCTGATAAAGAATCGAACATTAAAGTGTTCATGGTATTTAATCGCCTGTTTGATAAATTATTAGCGAAATACCGTGCGTCAATTCATCATGTATTGCTACGTCCGATTCGTTTTCTATGTATTTATGGATTGTTATTTGCAGGTACTGCTTACTTATATAATGTCTTACCTAGTTCTTTTTTACCGAGTGAAGATCAAGGTGATTTTATGGTGATGGTGCAATTACCAACGGGATCAACATTACAAGAAACGAACGAAGTAATGGGCGATGTAAAAAACTATTTTGAAGAAAATGAAGTGGATACGGTTAAATCGGTATTTACTATTGCTGGTTTTAATTTCTCAGGTAAAGGCCAAAATGCAGGGATGGGCTTCATTGGCTTAAAAGATTGGTCAGAAAGAACGGAAGCGGGAACGGATGTTGATTCGATTATTCAACGTACGATGGGACATTTCTCTGGCTATAAAAAAGCGTCTATATTCGCGTTTAGTAGCCCTGCTATTCGAGAATTAGGCCAAGCTTCTGGGTTTGATTTCTATCTTGAAGACATTGGCAATCTTGGTCATGACGGTTTAATTGAAGTTCGTAATCAATTATTAGAGAAAGCTGCCAAAAGTAGAATATTACAAAAAGTAAGGTCGAATGGCTTAGAAGATAATGCTCAGTTTTTCTTTGATATTGATTATGAGAAAGCCAAAGTGCTTGGTATTGAGATCGCCGATATTAATAAATCCTTGTCGATAGCGTGGGCATCTTCTTATGTAAACGACTTTATTGATCGAGGTCGCTCTAAAAAAGTATACATTCAAGCAGACTCAGAGTATCGCATGACACCGGAAGATCTCAATCTATGGTTTGTGCGTAATAACAAAGATGAAATGGTTCCTTTGTCTGCTTTTAGTTCATCACATTGGGGGCAGGGCTCACCACAGTTAATGCGTTATAACGGTAATCCTGCCGTCGAAATATTAGGTGAAGCAGCCGCAGGCTACAGCACGGGTGATGCCATGGCTGAGATAGACAAACTTGCCGCCGAGTTATCTAGTGATGTTCAGGTGAGTTGGACGGGGATGTCATATCAGGAATTAGAAGCAGGTAACCAAGCGCCTATTTTATATGGGATCTCAATATTGATGGTATTTCTTTGTCTTGCTGCGTTATATGAGAGCTGGACAATTCCAGTTTCTATTATTTTAGTGGTACCACTGGGTATTCTTGGGGCATTAGCCGCTATTATGATGAGAGGACTTGAGAACGATGTGTACTTTCAAGTTGGGGTACTTACCACTATCGGTTTAACTGCAAAAAATGCGATTCTTATTGTTGAATTTGCGAAAGAGTTATATGAAAAAGGCATGAACTTAATAGATGCGACGATTCAAGCGTGTGAAATGCGTTTGCGCCCAATAATAATGACGTCACTTGCATTTGTATTAGGGGTATTGCCTCTGGTTATAAGTACTGGCGCAGGGGCAAATGCACGTAATGCGATTGGTACTTCCGTTATGGGAGGAATGATAGTTGCGACGCTTCTTGTTATTTACTTCGCACCATTGTTTTTTGTTTTAATTCTGAAGGTTTTCAAATCAACAAAAAATAGTACAGATAATTAATCATAGATTAGATTTACCGATAACCTGATGATTAGTAAATGGTCTTCGATGTATCTATGTTGGAGACCATTTTTGTGCATCAAAAATGATACTTATTCTATAATTATGGTTATTGATAAAGTTGTAGCATTAAAGAGTGATAAGCATCATACGTTTAATATTAGTGATAATGATAATATCTTCTCGTTGAATTGAGTCTATAAATGGATATTTTATGAAGGCTAGAGGCTTAACATTACTGAGTTTAATTTTTATTATTGTATTTTTTGGGATTGCATTTATTTTTTTTACTATACATAGCGATTTTTCAAAGGCAGAGATAGCCAATGAGCCACAAATTATCGATGACAGCGTAGAGATTGCAGAAAAGCAAACAGTGAATGAAACTAAGCAAGGAAATCTAAGGGTATTTTTTTTAGGTGATAAGTAAACGCTGCATAAAATTAATACGATCCCCTTTCTTATCTGTATTTTATAGGCTTTCAAAGATGGTTTTAGAAGTGTACCTATGAACTCCTGAACTCTTATGATGTAAAGCCATATTTAGCATGAAATTAGCTACCACCTCTCCTTCAATAGGTTTGTAATTTAATAGGTAACCTTTAATTATAGGATTAAAAAATTGCATTACAGTTTGTAATAATTTCTCATCGCTTCTTTCTTTTGAACGATAGCCCGATAGAGGCCCCGGCTGTATAAAAGAGATACTTTCAAAATTCATTGTAGAAACAGCCATCTCCATTTCTCCTTTATATTTCAAGTAATGTGATAATGCTTTATTGGATGCACCAATACATGACACAATATAAATGTGTTTAACGCCAATAATACTCATTGCTTGCGCGACATTGACCACTAAAGAAACATCTACTGCTCGTAATGCCTCTTTACTCCCTGCTTGTTTTAACGTCGTTCCTAATGTGATGAAGCCTACGTTAGGCAAAGAGGCCGTCATTTTATCAGAGAGTATGGCTAAATTAGGGCTGATTAATTGAGTTAATTTTTTACTTTTTTCTTCAAGTGGCTTACGACTAAGACTATAAACATGATCAAAAGCTTCATTTTTTAAAGCTTGTGATAATAATGAATGACCAATTAATCCGGTGGAGCCCGCAATAATAATGGATGAAGAATCAGACATAAGATATTCACTTTTTGGTTAATTAAAGAAAAGAGGATTAAATGAATATTAACACCATTAAGCCGCGTAAAAAATCTGATCTTAAGTTTGATAATACCGCGATAAGAGAAATTACTACTTATGGTGAAGTAATAGGTAAATTGTTTGCTCCTAAAATGAATGACTTTAGCTAAAGATTTGTATAGTTAGTGTTAAAGGTAAATGAAGGGTTATATTTTTTTCATCTTATTGATTTAAATGTAGTTTATTTTCATTAATATAACCTTTGTTTTAATGTGGTCTTTTTGTGTTGAAAATGAGAGTGAGTGTTCAATAGAGTAAAGAGAAAGGCGGTGTTTATTTTATTTTTGGCTTAGAGGCATATAGTCAAAGATAGAAAATGAACTGGAGAACTACCCATGAGTGCATACATTAAATTTCCTAAAGATACATTTAATCAAACAACACCAATTAGCTATGGTGATGATGAACAAGACGTTATGATTGACCAAGTTATTTATGACTATATTTTAAAATACAGTGAAAACTCATCTGAGGCACAAGAGTTACTATCGCTATTAATTGCTGAAAATAAAGCATTTATTGAAAAAGCACGCCAAAGCTCAGACATTAAAGAATCTCGCACAGACTATGTAGTTAACTTAATGAGCTCAACGTTACTGAATGTATCGCCGATCCCATTAGAGGCACATCAAGCGGTTAATATTTGTTTTGAAAATTTGATTTTCCAATGTGGAAAAACAGTAACTCATACTTTCTCTATACCAGCTTTCATCATGAGTATGGTAAATCAAGAAGATGTAAAAAAAGTAATTAACTCTGAATTAAGTCATATCGATGCATGTGATTTTAAATTTGATTTATTTAATAATTACATTCGTGGCATACTGTTTTCAAGGTTATTTGAAAATAAGATCACCGCTGATAATTGGGTTTAAGTCATAGGTATGATGAGCGGTGAAGGTGCATAAGGCTCGCCGCTTTTTTTGTATCATTAGCAATAAGCTGTTTGAATCTATAATGTAAATTTTCACATTAATCTAAACTCATACTAACTCCAGTAATAATACCAATTCCACTAACTATCTGATCATTATTATTGAGTGATTTTCCTGCTTAATAAATAGATCATTTACTACTATTGCCTTAATGATTTTCTTCTTATTTTTAGTCTCTCTATTCGCATAAATTATAATCATAACATACACTAAAATTAGCCTTTCTATTTTATAGGTGAGCAAGTAAGTTACAGAGGGAGTTGTGTATGTATAGAGTTCTAAATCACCGTTATTTTTTTACCATCACTGTTTTATTTTCTTCTTATTTATCGGCATCCGATACAATTAAACTCGCTTATTCTGATGTTGAATCTTATCCTTTTCAAGCTGGTAATGGACATCAAATAGCAAATCCTCCGGGACTTTCTGTCGATGTAATTAATAATGCTGCTAATCAACTTAATATTGATATCGATTATATGCGCTTACCAGGAAAGAGAGTTTTACAGTATGTAAAAGAAGGGAAAGTCGATGGTGCCTTTATTTTTTCCTATAACTCACAACGAGCACGGTATGCAGTTTATCCTATGCACCAAGGTCAACCAGATAATAGTAAAAGAATAGCAACGTTAGCCTATTATTTTTATAAAATTAAAGGGAAGCCTTTTATGTGGGATGGAAGTGAAGTAAATGGAAATTATCAGAAAATAATTGGTGCTAATTTGGGCTTTTCTATTGTTAACGAGCTAAAAAAGAAAGCTCTTGAGGTTGAAGAAATAAATTCAACAGCACAACTTTTTGGTATGTTGAGAACTGAGCGTTTATCAGCGATTGCAATGCAAGATAGCATGGCTGACGAGTTTATTAAAAAAAATAAATGGGATGATGTTGAGCAGATACAACCGCCAATTATGAATAAAGATTACTATTTAGTTTTTAGTCATGAATTTGCTCAATCTAACCCTGAGTTAGTGGATCAGATTTGGACAACGATAGACAAAACACGAGAGTCGGTTATTTCTCAAAAAAGAGAGTTGTACGATAAATAGGCCTAATGCTATCCATTTTCTAAGAAGAATTAATCTACTTAGATACTGCTTAGATACTGCTTAGATACAGTAGACTTTTATCATTTAAATGATGATTTATTAGTAAACCTAGAAATACCTATTATTACACTTGATAGGTTTTATAAATCACAGCTATAAGTACAAGCGATTATCTCTTACTCTTTGGGAGGTTTACTCTATTCCCATAGTTTATTGAAGGGTAAAGAGATGGCGAAGAGTGCATTAGTAGTTGAAGGTGGAGCAATGCGTGGCATTTTTGCTAGCGGTGTGCTTGATATTTTCATGAAAAATAAATTTATGCCTTATGATTTTGCTATAGGAGTATCAGCAGGCGCATCGAATTTATTAGGATATCTTTCAGAGTCTCCATTGCGCAGTTTCGATGTTATTACTAAATTGGCTACCCATAAACGTTTTTTTAATCTTACTCGATTTGCTCGTGGTGGTGATCTTATTGATGTTAAATGGTTGATTGATGAATCAAATAAAAGACAACCATTAAACTTTAATCGATTATTTTCATCTATTCCTATGTATGCCGCAGTAACTAATATAGACAATGGTAATGCTGATTATTATCAAGTAAATGAAAATAATATAGATGATGTTATTGAAGCTACAACGGCCCTTCCTATTGCTTATAGATCAACACCTTGCTTCTCTGGTGGTTGTTATACCGATGGAGGAGTTGCTGATTCTATCCCAGTAAAAGAAGCTTATCGTCGAGGAGCAAGAGACATTACAGTTGTCTTGTCTCACCCGCTTAGTTATCAAATGAAAGCACCGAAAGCCTCTTGGTTAATTACTAAACTACTAGTTCGTTATCCTCAAATAGCGCAAGCAATGCTTGTTCGGGCTGAAAACTATAATCAATCATTGGAATTTATTCGAAACCCTCCTGAAGGTACGACGATTCGAGTGATCGCCCCACCAGAAGAATTTGCGGTAAAACGACTTACAATGAAATCTACTACACTCATTGAAGGTTACAAAATGGGTGTATCCTCGGGCTTAAATCATTTGTCTAGTCGTGATGGGACATTTGGATTAAATACTGAAAACTGCCATTTTTGCGTTTAATACTTTTAACGGTTTGTATTTAAATTTTATAGCTTAACCATTGCACTAAAGGATTGATAAAAATGACTAAAAAACTCACTACAGCAGCAGGTTGTCCTGTCGCACATAATCAAAATGTTCAAACTGCGGGTAAACGTGGCCCTCAATTACTTCAAGACGTATGGTTTTTAGAAAAATTGGCGCATTTTGATCGTGAAGTTATTCCTGAGCGTCGTATGCATGCAAAAGGGTCAGGCGCTTACGGCACATTCACCGTGACTCATGATATTACTAAATATACAAAAGCAAAATTGTTCTCTGAGATCGGTAAACAAACTGAAATGTTCGCACGTTTCACTACCGTTGCTGGTGAGCGTGGTGCAGCTGATGCCGAGCGTGATATCCGTGGCTTTGCGCTAAAATTCTACACCGAAGAAGGTAACTGGGATTTAGTGGGTAACAACACGCCAGTATTCTTCCTGCGTGATCCTCTAAAATTCCCTGATTTAAATCATGCAGTTAAACGTGACCCTCGCACAAATATGCGAAGCGCGAAAAACAATTGGGATTTCTGGACATCATTACCTGAAGCGCTTCACCAAGTGACTATCGTGATGAGTGATCGTGGTATTCCTGCGACTTACCGTCATATGCATGGTTTTGGTAGCCACACATTTAGCTTTATCAACAGTGATAACGAGCGTTATTGGGTGAAATTCCACTTTGTTTCTCAACAAGGCATTAAAAACTTGTCTGATGCAGAAGCGGGTGCCGTGATTGGTAATGATCGTGAAAGTCATCAACGTGACTTGCTTGAAAGTATTGATAATCAAGATTTCCCTAAATGGACATTGAAAGTGCAGATCATGCCTGAGGCAGAAGCGGCGACGGTTTCTTACAACCCGTTCGATTTAACTAAAGTATGGCCACACAAAGATTATCCATTAATTGAAGTGGGTGAATTTGAACTAAACCGTAACCCTCAAAACTTCTTTGCAGAAGTAGAGCAGTCGGCATTTAACCCTGCAAACGTGGTTCCGGGCATCAGCTTCTCTCCAGATAAGATGTTACAAGGCCGTTTATTTGCGTATGGCGATGCACAACGTTACCGTTTAGGTGTAAACCACCAACACATTCCTGTGAACGCACCTCGTTGTCCTGTTCATAGTTACCACCGTGATGGTGCAATGCGTGTTGATGGTAACTTCGGTAGTACATTAGGTTATGAACCAAATAACGAAGGCCAATGGGCAGAGCAACCAGATTTTTCTGAGCCACCACTAAACTTAGATGGCGCAGCAGCACATTGGGATCACCGTGAAGATGAAGATTACTTCTCACAACCGGGCGATCTATTCCGTCTAATGACGGCTGAAAAGCAAGATATTTTGTTTGATAACACAGCGCGTAACTTAAACGGCGTGCCAAAAGAAATTCAACTTCGTCACCTAAGACATTGCTACAAAGCAGACCCTGCTTATGGCGAAGGTATCGGTAAATTACTTGATATTGATGTGAGTGAATTTAACTCGTAATTTATTTAGCTAATTAAATAAAGATCAAAGCGTTGAGAGTTTTTCTTAGCGTTTTTTTATTTCTTTTGATTAAAAAACCACAAAAACTGTCTGTATTTGTATCGATAGACCTCCGCTATACTCCCCGAACTATTATAAGCCGCTAAGGCAAATATTCATTGCTCTGGATTTACGATCTAGCTTCGCAAAAAAGGAAAGTTACCATGTCTCAATATATTGTTTGTGCGTTATACAAATTTGTTTCATTAGAAGATTACACCGAAATACGTCAGCCTCTAACTCAAGTGATGGAAGATAACCAGATCCGAGGAACGCTACTTTTAGCCAGTGAAGGCATTAATGGGACGGTTGCGGGATCTCGCCAAGCCATTGATACTTTATTAGCCTGGTTTAAAAAAGACGACCGATTGGCGGATGTGGTTTATAAAGAATCAATTAATGACGTACAGCCTTTTAACCGTACCAAAGTAAAGTTAAAAAAAGAAATCGTTACTATGGGCGTTGAGGGGATCGATCCTCTTCATGTGGTAGGCACGTATGTAAAACCAGCTGATTGGAACGCACTTATTTCTGATCCAGAAGTGCTATTGGTTGATACTCGAAATGATTATGAAGTGGATATCGGCACATTCAAACATGCAGTTAACCCAAAGACAGAGACATTCCGTGATTTTCCCCAATATGTGGCTGAGAATTTAGATCCGGCAAAGCATAAAAAAGTAGCGATGTTCTGTACCGGTGGTATTCGTTGTGAAAAGTCGACGGCTTACATGAAAGAGCAAGGATTTGATGAGGTGTACCATCTTGAAGGTGGAATACTAAAATACCTTGAAGAAGTGCCAGAAGAAAACAGCTTATGGGAAGGCGATTGTTATGTGTTTGATGGTCGAGTTGCTGTAAATCATCAACTAGAAAAAAGCCATTACGATGTGTGTAATGCGTGTCGTTTGCCAATCACAGATGAAGAAAAACAATCTGATGCGTTTGAAAAAGGCGTAAGTTGCCCTAAATGTATTGATCAACACAGCGATGAGCAAAAATCTCGTTTCCGTGAGCGTGAAAAACAAGTGCAGTTGGCTAATGAAAGAGGGGAAACTCACGTTGGTGGTGATGCTGCAAAGTTGATTGAACAACGTAAACAAGAAAAGAAAGAGAGAAAGCAGCAACAGAGAGCCTCTAAGTAGGGCTTCATTTTATTTATTATTTAATAAACCAAGCCCTAGATTATGCTAGGGCTTTTTTATTGTGTATTAAAACGTCATATCTCTCGACAATGTGATCAAGATCTCTGTATAATCCGCGGCTAGATTTTCTCATTCATCATACTTTCGTCTTTCATCTTGTGGCTCTCTATAGCCCAATCATGACTTGTCAGTAAACCCTAGGAATTATTTCGTTGATACAATCAAACAACATCACAATGCAATTTGGCGCAGAGCCTTTATTTGAAAACATTTCAGCAAAATTCGGCAACGGTAATCGTTATGGTCTGATCGGTGCGAATGGTTGCGGAAAATCAACGTTCATGAAGATTCTAAGTGGTGCATTGACTCCTAGTTCAGGCAACGTATCAATGACTCCAGGACAGAAGTTAGGCGTATTGAGTCAAGACCAGTTTGCGTTTGAAAAATACAACGTAGTTGATGTTGTTATCATGGGTGACAAAAAGCTATGGGAAATCAAACAAGAGCGTGATCGCATCTATTCACTACCAGAAATGAGTGAAGACGATGGCATGAAAGTAGCTGAACTTGAAAGCGAATTCGCTGAAATGGATGGTTACAGTGCAGAAAGCCGTGCTGGTGATATCCTAATTCAAGCGGGTATTGATGAATCACTTCATTTTGGTTTAATGCAGCAAGTTGCTCCAGGTTGGAAACTACGTGTGTTACTAGCACAAGCATTGTTTGCAAACCCAGATATCTTGCTACTTGATGAACCAACCAACAACTTGGACATTAATACGATTAACTGGTTAGCAGAAGAGCTAAACAAGCGTAAATGTACAATGATCATCATTTCGCACGACAGACACTTCCTAAACTCTGTATGTACGCACATGGCTGATATCGACTACGGTGAATTGCGTATTTACCCTGGTAACTATGAGTACTTCTTAGAAGCATCAAGCCTGATCCGTGATCAACTATTAGCCGGCAACGCGAAAAAAGAAGCTGAGATTAGTGAGCTACAAGACTTCGTAAACCGTTTTGGTGCTAATGCATCTAAAGCGAAACAAGCAAGTTCACGTGCAAAGAAAATGGACAAAATTTCACTAGATGAAGTGAAGTCATCAAGCCGTATGACACCATCAATTAACTTTGGTGAAGGTAAAAAACTGCACCGTCAAGCACTAGAGCTTGAAAACTTAGGCCACGGCTTTGATGATGGGGTATTGTTTGAAGGCGGTAACTTATTACTAGAAGCGGGTACTCGTCTAGCGGTAATCGGTGAGAATGGTGTGGGTAAAACGACATTCTTACGTTGTTTAGTTAATGATCTAGAGCAAAACGAAGGTATTGTTAAATGGTCTGAAAATGCATCTTTTGGTTACTGTCCACAAGATAGCACCGCTGATTTTGATAACGATCTAAGCATCTTTGATTGGATTTCTCAGTGGCGTACAGTTAAGCATGATGACTTGATGGTTCGTGGTATTTTGGGTCGTCTACTATTTACTGCTGATGATACAAATAAACAAGCTAAAAACTGTTCTGGTGGTGAGAAAAACCGTCTGTTATTTGGCAAGTTAATGATGCAAGACATCAATGTACTTGTTATGGATGAACCAACGAACCACATGGATATGGAAGCGATTGAAGCATTGAACGAAGCATTAAAAGTGTACACTGGTACATTAATCTTCGTAAGCCATGACCGTGAGTTCGTTTCTTCTCTAGCGACACAAATTATTGATGTTAAAGATAAGAAAATAGTGAACTTCCAAGGTACTTATGAAGAGTACTTAGATCACCAGACTAAAATGCTACAGGTTAATATTGCAAAATAAGCTTATTTCTAAGCAGTAAAATATTAAGCATATTTAAAAACGCGAGACTGGTTATCAGCTCGCGTTTTTTGATCTAATTCTATATGCTTCAACTTCATCACTACGATCAACGTAACTTAATTATTACTATTTATTTGGAAGTCATTTGTGTCAGTAATTCGATCTAAAAATATAGCCCCAGCAAACACCGTCGTTGTACTCGATTTTGAAACCACAGGTTTATCTCCTAATCAGGGCGATCGTGCAATAGAAATAGGTGCGGTTAAATTAGAAAATGGTGTGGTGGCTGATCGTTTTCAAGGTCTAATGAATCCGGGCTTTAGAGTGAGTTCATTCATCGAAAACTACACTGGTATTTCAAATCGAATGCTAGTTGATGCTTCGAGCTGTGATGTCGTCATGCATGATTTTGCTGACTTTATCCAAGGCTGTAATTTAGTAGCTCACAATGCCTCATTTGATAAACGTTTTTTAGATGCCGAATTAGAACTAATCCAGCGCGGTTATGACGGTGATTTTGCTTGTTCATTATTGGTATCAAGACGATTAACTCAAGAAGTATCATCACATAAATTGGGTGATTTAGTGGCGTATCATCAAATCGATAATGATGGGGTGTTTCACAGAGCGTTAGCCGATGCCGAAGTAACTGCTTCATTATGGTTAGTGCAACTAGAAGCGTTAGAGCGCGATCATGGTATAACGAACCCAAGCTTTGAGTTGATGATGAAAATAGGAAAAACACCAAAGGCCTCCATTGAGAATTTCTTAAAAAAGAATGCTCAATAGGAAGATTGATATTCTGTTTTGAAAGCGAAGGTTTTACAATGGCAAGATAAACAGAGCAACATTAAACGATGATATAGCCCTATTGAATGAAGATATTCAATGGGGCTTTTTTAGATATACCTTTTGATTAACGACTAAATATATTAATTAACAGTCATCAGTTTCAATAGTAATGGTTGGCCCAGTAGGTGAACTCGATTCAGGGTTTTCATAACGGATCTGACACTTAAATCGAACCCCTCTTTTATCATAATCGGAGGTAAAAAAGATAAATATTTGATTGTTTTTTGTTGATTTATCCGTAAAGAAAGGGGCTGAATATCTATTACGACGCGCGGTATTTCTATCTACTGAATCAATAGTTAACCATGCTTTTACTTGCTGGTTAATCTTTAAAAAAGAGTCTCTTCCTCTAACTGAAGGGGCCCCAAAATATAGAGGCACTTGAATACCTTCAATAGCTATAATATTGCCACCTATTTCTCTATCTTCAATTACTGATTGTGAATAAACAAGCTGTAATCCACTTTTCATTGCCGCAGCAACTTCTTCTAAGCTGGATACTTTGGCTTCAGTTTTTATTGAGAAGTATTTCGGTGTGGCAATGATGGCTAATATTGCGAGTAGAGTAATACCAATAATCAATTCTATTAAAGTAAACCCGGTATCTTTTGATGCTAGTATTTTCATACTTTCTCCCTGATTAGTATAATAGCCCCCACAATTAACAGGATATCATATCCTTATTTTCAATCGTCACATTTTTAATCAATTAATTATTTTTATCGTAATGATAAGACTAACTTGTTTTACATGAATAAAAGTGAGGCCTATTTTATACGTTTGAGTTGCTATGATTTGTAAACGTCTTTACTACGGTAAGGTTGGACTCAAATAATTGTTACTGAGATCTTAAAACGATAAAAATTATCTCAAATTTAAAAATATTATGGCTAGTTATCTAATAGAAAATGCTAGTATTATCGCACTTTAGTTAGAAACTAAAATGCAATATATTCAATTAAATAAAGAGTGTTTACCATTGATGTGTAGTAACACGTAAGTGATGTCGTTGTATCGAATGACCTCATCAATGGTAAACAATCTACCATATGTATGGAGCAACAAATGAGTGAGCAAATTCTCACACTATCACAACTAGGCTGGCGTCCTTATTTTCAACAACAACTGACTCTAGATGATTTAACTGATTTACAAACAGGTCGAATTATCGAGCAGCACCGAAGCAGTATTATTGTGTTGAGTGAACAGGGCCAAGTAAGCTTATTACCACCATCTGGCGATGATCGTGTTTGTGTAGGTGATTGGGTATTGTTTGATGAAAATCTACGAATTCAACGTGTTTTAGATAGACAGTCTCTGTTTGATCGAAAAGCTCCTGGGTCAAAAGTCGCCACGCAATTAATTGCAGCAAACGTAGATAATGTCATGATTGTGTGTTCATTAAATAATGACTTTAATTTAAGTCGTATTGAGCGCTATCTTGCTATTGCAAAAGAAGCTGAAGTTGAGCCAGTTGTGGTGCTAACTAAAGCGGATTTATGTGATGATGCAGATGATAAGCAAGATCAAGTTCAGAAATTGAATCGAATGATGAGTGTTTACAGTGTAAATGCACTTGATACAAATGATTTAGTTGCTCTACATAGCTATTGCAAAAATGGACAAACTATCGCTTTCCTAGGTTCTTCAGGTGTAGGTAAATCAACGCTTGTGAATGGACTACTTGGCTTTGAAGCGCAAGAAACGGGTGATATCCGTGAAGACGACAGTAAAGGTCGTCATACTACGACATACCGAGCACTTAAATTGATGCCACAGGGTGGCTTGTTGATGGACACTCCGGTAATGCGTGAACTTCAGTTAAGTGATTGTGAGAAAGGCGTAAGCGCTACATTCAGTGAAATTACTGATCTTGCTGAAAAGTGTCGTTTTGGTGATTGTACTCATATTGCAGAGCCAGGTTGTGCCGTACTCAAAGCGGTTGAGTCAGGGGAACTTGAAGAGCGTCGTTTAGTTAGCTTTCAAAAATTGATGCGTGAGCAGGCGATTAATGGGGCTAGTGTGGCTGAACAACGTGCAAAAGATAAAGCCTTTGGCAAAATGGTTCATGGCGCTATCGCTGATGCTCGTTCTCGTAAAAAAGATTATGACTCAAACGCCTATTAATTTGGCAGTATAAAATTGAGTTTATCTAATAAACCGCTCGTCTTTGACTGGCGGTTTTTTGGTGCTTATTTTTTGGTAAAGATCATAGCGTGATAAACGGTGGTTATCAGCGCTATAACTAATGTTCAATTCTCAATCATCTCGATCTCTCTTATTATTCTCCTGTCCCCACAAAACAGAGAGAGTTTATTTATGTTCTTCCTCAACAATAAATTAAAAGCAGTACTGATTGCCTCTACATTTGTTGTCACAGGATGTGCCTCACCAGCGATGGATGCAGAAAATGAAAATGCAGCAAGAAACCGAGGTGCAGTTGGCGGAGCGTTAGTTGGTGTAACCTTAGGTGCATTAACAGGTGATGCAAGACTTGCAGCGAAAGGCGCAGCTGTTGGTGGTGTAACGGGCGGAGTTGCAGGCTCAATGAAAGATCTGGAAGATTCCCGTAACAGTAAAGATACTCAAGTTTTAGCGGATGGACATTCTCAAGATAATCGTAGTGATGCTGAAAAACGCCTAGCAGAGCTTGAAGCCGAAATTAAAATTCGTGAGTTAGAGCAACAACTTGCGGATCTAGAAGAATAAAATAAACAAGATAATGAAGATAGCTAATTTTTATCTCTTACTGTAGGTTACCGTTTTTAGTTAGCATAGATCCTCTAGTTTTTGATTGGAAGCAGCTCTTACTTTTTAGTAAGGGCTGTTTTTTTATCTGTAATAGCGTGTATAAACGTAAAGTTAACATTATCTTTATGGCAAGTCAGGGAGTGACAAATGCTAAATGAAAAAACATTATTAACCATAGGATTACTTTCTGAACGCAGTGGTGTTACCCATTCTGCATTGCGTTTTTATGAAACCAAAGAGTTAATCGCTTCGATTCGAACCTCTGGAAATCAACGTCGTTATCACCCCTCAATGCTCCGCCGAATCGCTCTTATTCAGGTAGCACAACTTGTTGGCTTCACATTAGAAGAAATAGCCAAAGAGCTTGAAGATTTACCGATGAAAAAAACGGCCACAAAACGTGATTGGGAAAAGGTAGCGAGTAAATGGCAAAAAGATCTCGATGCTAAATTACACCAGATCCAATCCCTAAAAGAGAACCTTACAGGTTGCATTGGTTGTGGCTGTTTAAGCATGGATAAATGTCAGCTATTAAATCCCGATGATATTTTGCACGAGGAGGGCTGTGGAGCTCAGCGAATAGTATCTTAGTCATTGCCAACTTGAACAATATTGTTCGTATTTCAATGATACCTCTTTAAATCAGTAGGCCGTCAGGTATATTACATAAGTTGCATCTATAATGCATCTTATGTAATATGCAGAAATATCAAGGGCCAGCTACGTAAGTTTAAACTGATTTGTATCTAATGTTTCATTACTTAATGAGTAATGGGATTAGACCAACTTGCTTGTAAAGCGGGCCTAAAATTATCGATATTGTTTATATTAACAAATGATTATATCGATATATCCTATATAGACCATTTTCATGGAGCTTTTATGCATTCACTTTTTTTAAGAATGAGATTTATTCATTGGCTAGGTGCTATTTTATTACTTGTAAATGCCATATTTTTTACGGACCAGATTTATTCTCAGATATTGCAATATGTTATTGTTGTTGTACTTATAATTCATGATCTTGATGAAAAGTTTTGGGGCGTTGACCCTTTAAATAAAATTACAGACTACATGCGATCATTTGAGAAAAAAGATCTTTCGGTTGAGTGCAAAGTTAATAGTGATTACAACAGTGAAATGAGTAAAATATTAACGGTGATCAACTCATTTAGATTGAATGTTAAAAACACATTAATAGATATTCAAAAGCAAGCCACTGTGTCAGATGAGATTGTTAATACACTAGCTAAAAAAACAGATGACATTGCTCACCGTATTCAAAACCAAGATCAGAGAGTGGATAATGTAGCTCAACAATTTGAAATTTTAGATACTCACTCTTTAGAATTGCAAACAAAAGCGGAGCAAACTCAAGAGCAAGTAAGTAACACTAAAGAAGGGTTAGTGCAGTCAAACAAAGCAATGAACGATATGGTTGATATGATAGCAACCTATGTGACTAGCAGTGAGAATTTGAGCCATAAGTTTGAATTATTATCAGAACAAGCAAATTCTATTGGTGGTGTTGTATCTGTGATAAATAACTTAGCAGGTCAAACAAATTTATTGGCATTAAATGCCGCTATTGAAGCAGCTAGAGCGGGAGAGCATGGGCGAGGTTTTGCTGTTGTTGCTGATGAAGTTAGGCAATTAGCAACATCAACACAAAACAGTTTAGAGCAAATTAATAGCATTATTCATGGAATATCTACAGCGATATCTCAAGCTGGTGAGCAGATAGATCTTCAATCGAAAAATTTAAATACGTTATCGTTCTATTCAAGAAATAGTCAAAAAGAGATCAGCACAGCCTGCGATAACATTGATAATATATTGAATTTAATTGGGCAGAAAGAGGGTAAACTCCAAGCGACTGATAACGTTGATATTCGCTATATTCATAGATTAGTTGTTGAAGTTTCTCATGAGATTCAAATATTAAAAGAGTTATCAACCTCAAATGCTAACGACTGTAATGAGCTAAAAAATCAAGGAAAACTTCTAAATGATGTATCAGATAATATTGTAGCTCAATTGGCGACGTTTAAAACTCAAGCCGGATAAATGACGATATTAGAATATCAGTTCCAATTTTCGATGGATCTCGCTAAAGTAACGCCGATAGCAATGGCACAGTCAACAACAGTAAGAGAATATATTTATGAATAACGACACAGATATCATCACTAACCTAGAAGATTTAGAGACGTTTTTAATCGCAGTAGAAAGCGGTGGTTTGGGCTTAACTAACGTTGCTGGTATTGCAATGGCTACCAGCAATAAAGATGGTCGTCGTTTTGTAGCAGTATTAGATGATAAGCATCAACTACTATTGTCACGTTGGGTAACCGAAGAGGTATTCCAAACGGGTCAAGATTTAGTGCGTAATGGTCCAAGCCGTACAACTCACTAGTTCAATGTGTTAGGGCGTGTTGCGCTTCTTATGATTGAATAAGATGTCACGTAAAAAGCCATCAAGCCCTAGCTCCATTGTTTTTAATTAAATTTTTTAGAAGCAATAGATATAAATACTTGGTTTTGCTCTGTTGCCGTATAGCTTTTTATTCGATTATCGGAAGTGACGAGTAGGAATGAAGTACCATCTGAAAGATAGTGAAAACAGTGCCCATTAAACGAGAAAATTTTAAAAATCAACAAGGATATATATCGATTGAGATCTATATAAATAGTTGGCTTCTTTGCTATTAGCGCCTAATATTTAGAGTGTTAAGTTTATATAGGTAGGGGAAGTAATCTATGGATAAGCCACTCGCCTTTAATTTATTCATTTACATAAAAAAACAAACCTTAATCTTGATAAGTAGTATATTGTTGCTTTCCTTCTCAGTACAAGCTGTTCAGAAAGTAGAAATTTATACGTATGATTCTCTCCCCCCTTTTTCATTTCGAGATGAGAATAACAACCTAACCGGTATTTATATTGAAGCAGTTAAAAAAATTGCGGAAGGGATGCCAAACTACGACATCAGTTTTAAGGTTGTACCTTGGAGCAGAGCCAAAGCACTAGCAGAACAAGGACAAGCCTTTGCTATCTTGCCTCCGTATTATCATGCTCATGATTGGTTAACCAAGTCCAAACCTCACAGATCTTATTTATGGCCATACTCTCAGCCGATTTTCGCGCAAACAGATGTGGTTATTTGTAAGGACAATGTGAAGCTGGCTGATAACGCCTCGTTTCCACAGGATTTTACCGACCTAAGTTTCGCTTCTATGCGCGGTGATGGACGAGCGGGCTCCGCCTTTGCTAGTTTAGTAAAGACAAAAAAAATACATTTGAATCAATTGGATACTATAGAGTCCGCTATCTTGTTTTTTCTACATCGTAATGTGGACTGTATTGTTTCATCTCAATACCCTTTTTATTGGTACTTAGGTAAATTACAAGAAGTAAAAAGCTATGAGTTGAATGATAGGTATATTACGGTTTATTTGGATGGAAAAATGATATCTCTAAGAAAAGTCATGGTGATTGCAACTAACTATGGGCATTTAGCCTATACTGATATTAACTCTAAGCAGACATTCCCATTTAAAAAAGACTTCTCTATTCAATTTGATATAGGGCTATATCAGTTGAAAAAAAGCGGAAAAATGAACGATATCATCAATGAGATGCTTAATTTTAACTGAAGTATGACTAATTTAGAAATCCGCTACATACGCATAAGTGTTCATTACGAAAAATAGGTTTTTCGCCGAACAGTGTGTAGTGGCTTTGCTGAAAAACTGAATAAACACTCCAATAAAAAGATAGAGAGGTAGCGTGATGAAAAAATACGGTCTTCTTATCATTTATCTAAATAAGATAAATCTAACCTTTATTAAACTAACTATATTCATATTATATTTAAGCTCTACAACTTTAGAAGCTAAAAATTATATTGAATTTACCACTATTGAAAAATCATCTTATGCAAAAATTAGTGAATATGTAATGCGAGATGCATATAGTCAGTTGGGGGTTGATATGTCGATTATAAGCCTTCCTGCTGAGAGGGCGATAGTTGTGGCAAACTCAGGTACGGTAGACGGAGAGCTTTATAGAATTAAAAATATTCATTCTACATACAATAATTTAATAATGATCCCTATACCCATTGGAAAAATGGAGGGTATCGCGATTACTAAAGATAAAAATCTATCTCCGAATACATGGGAGAGCCTAAATAACCACAAAGTTTGCTTTCGCAATGGAGTCAAGTTCTCTGAGGTTGGTTTAAGTAATATTACAGCCACTGCTGTCAACTCAAACACACAGCTTTTTGACATGTTAGAAAAGGATAGATGCGAAATTATTGTGATTGCTCGCATAACTAGTATACCTCTTACTATGAAATTTATTGCAACAACAAAAGAGCCGCTCTACCAAAGCGTTTTACAAACCTACCCACTTTTTCATTACCTTCATAAGAAGAATGAGTATCTTGTCCCCGAACTTACTGAGGTACTTAAAGGAATGCAAAATGAAGGATTAATAAATAAGATCCGGGATCAATTTATTGCCGACATGTTGAATAGCAATCAATGAGGGGCAGTTGTAATACTAAATTTGGCATTTAAGCAGTAAAACCTGCCCGCTTTATAGAGCGGGCGATATAAGGAAAAAGGACTTTAAGCTAGTATTTTTGGTTCCATGATCTTTATCTCTCTATAACTTCTACCTTGTCCTGAGAGCTGATGTATTTACTGATAAAATAGGGTGGGATGAAAAATACTAAAAGATAGAAAGATTCATGGAAGAATACCGACGCAATTTTATCCTCATGATTTATATAAGCAAACAAAGCTAGCATATCTAACAGAACATCCAGTGTAGCTAAAACAATTGAAATAATTAAAGCTAAACCAAGAATATCTCTTAGAAGCCCTTTCGATACAGTCATTTTTATTCCCTCAAAAACGTTAAATTCAATTTAACTTACTCCTAATCTTTAGATACTTTTTTGAGGTATATCAAATTTTGGTTTTTGAACGTGGAAAGTAAGATTTACTATTTGATAATTAAAGAAATATCATGAATAGCAATATAAATGCACTGTTTATTGCAATAATATTCATGCTAGAGAGTATAGGGAATAAAGTAGATTATAGGTATAAAAAAGCAACGAAATATCCGTTGCTGTTTTTTTATAGGCTAAGGTAATAATTCTCAGATGTAAGCAGTAAAGTACAGCCTAATAATCCTAGGCTTAGTGTAAATATTTTAAATTTTTTAAAGTTAATCATTATAAACTCCAATTAGTATATTGTTCCATTAAATATCAAGTAGTCTTGTTTGTCACCATAAATTTAAATTTTCCTGATTACCACTTAAATTCAGCTTATTAGACTACACTTAAAGTGAAGCGAAAAATGAGGTGGTTATCATGGCTAAAAATAAAGTCCAATTTCAAAAAAGTATTTCAATACATGGGTTT
>Ga0316197_10000124_pt1 | contig 58241 bp, 52 predicted proteins | sample OudBiesiAoxic_MG_FD_204939 | JGI IMG/M metagenome (GOLD analysis project Ga0316197, IMG submission 204939) | Coastal sediment microbial communities from Oude Bieten Haven, Netherlands - site A oxic | ecosystem: Environmental > Aquatic > Marine > Coastal > Sediment | place: Netherlands... | reverse complement strand
ATGGGATTATACTCATTATTGGATGGGTATAAGGCACTGAAAATGTATTCGGAACCGCCGTATGCGACCCACGCTTGTACGGTGGTGTGAGAGGACGGAGGCCGCGAGGCCTCCTCCTACTCGATTACCATCAAAGGCTAAAATGATTGCTTAAATTCATGAGCGGGATTAGCCCTTTATTAAGGCGTTTCTTTAGTAAAAAGAATAACCAACGGAAAGCTGGAAACCATCAAAAGATGTATTCTCCATCGCTTGATCAAATCCTGCATCAGCGAATACGTTTGTATACTCAAAACGTACTAGTACATCATTATGACTATTCCACTGAATGCCTGCACCAGCTTCAAACAATCCTCCCGACTCGCTTGAATATTTCCCATTGTTAATTAAATCAGCCGTATTAATTTTAGCGAATGAAGCTCCGAGCTTAGCAAATATCTCAATTCCTGATTGACCAAAAATAGCAGTTGAAGGAACAATAGCCGCACCTAATTGATGGACTTGAATTGAAAAATCATCAATTGCAAGTTGAGAACTAATATCAAATTCAGTTTCTGAATAACGATAAAAAGTTTCAGCAGCAAGGTACTGATTAATATGATAACCAAGACCTAAGCCAAAATTAGGTTTAGTCGTTTCTTCATTTACAATTAGTGTATTTGGTAAGTCTTTTTTGAATTCAACTAAACCTGTATTTAAATAAAAGTAAGATTCCGGTAAGGCATCTTTTTTATTTGTATTAGAGCTCGGCTGTGAATAGTCGGCGAGAGCGCTAATTGGTAATAAGGCTGTTAAAAGTGCAATTTTTTTCATCAAAAGAATTTACTCATGAGTTAGGGGTTTTACTAGACGAATATATTTTACTTCATCTAAACGAGTATCGACTTCTTGTCCATCAAAAAAATCAATAACATAAGCTTTGATTTCTGCATTAGTATTTAAAAAGTCACCAGTAGAAGACCAGTAAGGAGATGAATGCATTGTTGGGAAAATAGATAAATCACTTGATGGAGAATAACAAGAGTAATCTACTAATGATGCTAGTTCATGGATGTTTGGTAAATTAAATTCAGTTACCGTTTGGGCTGCTTCTAAAGCTGATTTCCAATCTCGAAGATCACTAGCTTTGCCATCACAGGCATTTGTAAGTTCATTGTAGTTTTCGCCAAAGTTACACTTTTGCCACACTAAACTATTTTTTACATCAATAATAGTACCGTCATGCTTGTCAACGAATTGCCCTGCGAAGTGACTTTCTGGTACCGTATCTGAGCAGACCTGCGCTAGTAAAGCCGGAGAAGTCATCAATAATGTACTAAGTAGTGTTATTTTCTTTATCATTGTTCTACCCCTCCTCGAACGGCAATAGTTGTATTAAATGTATTTTTATTACATAAGTGTGCTTTAGCTGTTTCTATATCAACACACCAAGCTGAGGCAGGAGTATTGATAGCACTTGCACTAGTCCAAACCAATTGTTGGCTTGATGTGCTATTAATTAATTGGTTTCTTGGTGGAAAGTAGTCAATAGCATTTGGGTTCACTGAAGTATCGAGAATTAAAAATGAACGTAATTCAGACGGTGTTGGTAAACGCCAATCCTTGAAACCACATACACCATTTGAATTTAATTTAGCAATATAAGTATTGCTATTACAATTCTGTGAACTTGGGTCATAATTGGCCATTTCAGAGTCTGGGAAAGAACAAAAAGAGCTAACAGGGTAATCTGAGTGGGTAAATCCACTTCCTAAAGACCCTGGAACATTATTATTTAATGTGGCATCAGGTTCGTACCAAGTATAAACACCTGCAATATTATTCCAACGTGATGATTGTGTTTTGTACTCACTTGGATAACTGTTCGCGTCTGGGTCGTCTTTGTAGTCTTGAATACGCTTATCAATAGTTACAACTGAATCACTTAGCGGTGCAAGATAATCACCTTTGGCTTCAATATAAAGGCCAGTTGTCTGATCTTGAATACAGGCATAATTACTTGAATTTTCATCAAGTGGCTCACCTGCATAATTGTGTTTCAAAAACGAATAACCAGCATGGCCGTCAATAGGGCTAGGATCTGTAATATCTCTGCCTCTTTCGGCATCTTGACCTGGGTATTCAGCATTAGGACCTGAAGCATTAAAAGTATTACCATCATAAACAGTGGTTAAACCGGTATCATTTTGACTTGTATCACCAGCAATAAGAATAGATAGTTTCCCTCTTTCTCCTGGTTGATAAGTTCCGGTGGTATCCATACTAAATGCGATTAACTCACTGTACTCTAAATTAGTATCTGTGTTGATATTTAAATCAATCGAAGAAGTTAATGATTTTGGTTCAATAACAAGAGGAAGAGGGGTTAGTAGTGTGTAATCTTCGTTTGCAGTTGCTGTACCACTTTGCGTAATTATGATCTCTAACCTACTGGTTGTTCTATGGCTTAATGTCAGTGAGTAACTTAAATTACTGTCCCCTTCTTTGGCGTTAGTAAATACGGTATCAAAGTTAACCCCCGGAACAGGATCTGAATTTTTAATATTAATTGCATAGCTATTTTCAGGAATTAAATAACTAGAATTATCAGCAGTAAATGACAGGGTAAAGCTAACATCATTTTCGTGTAATTGATTATTTCTTACTGTAATAGGGAGTTTAACTCTTTCATCACCGATATTGACAGCAACACTTGCATTTGTTGAAGCCTGATAATGATAATCAGAGTTTGATTGATCAGAAGTTGCGGTATCAGCAGCAGTAGTGTAATGAATAGTAAAGTCATGCTGACTCGGTTCTGACAAATAGACCTGAATATAATCGACTGAAGTAGCATTAAGTGGTTCAGTTAATGTTGTGCCTTCAGCAATAGAAAGGGTTATTGCTGACTCCGGTGGCACGTTCTTATCCCAGTCGCTAGTTTCATCATTACAACCGATGAGGGGTAAAGAACAAGCGAATAATAGGCAAATCTTTGAATATTTCATTATATAGCCTGTAGTATGAGTAATTATTAATAGAAGAATTATCCCACAAAACAAGCCATTATGTGAATGCTTGTCACAGTTTCACTACGATAACTGTGACAAATAATAAATTTTCTAATTCTTTTTATGTAATTCATTCATGGTATCAAGCTTATTATTTATATAAGTATCTAATCCATTTTGGCGTAATTCGCATGATGGGCAATCACCGCAACCATCCCCAATAACTCCGTTATAACAGGTTAATGTATGGTTGCGAACATAGTCCAGCTTTCCATATTTATCAGCAAGCGCCCATGTTTCTGCTTTGTTTAGCCACATTAATGGCGTATCAATGCGAAGCTTACGATCCATGCCTAAAACAAGAGATTGGTTAATAGACTTTACAAACTCATCGCGACAATCAGGGTAGCCAGAAAAGTCAGTTTCACACACACCAGTGATTACTGATTCTGCGCCCAATTGATAGGCATAAATACCAGCAAGTGTTAAGAAAAGAATATTACGACCAGGGACAAATGAATTTGGTAGGCCATTTTCTTGCAGCTCATGAGAAACAGGGATGTTATCGCGAGTTAATGAGCTGGCAGCGAGTTCATTTAATAAGCCGACATCCATCACCTTATGAGAAGCAGCTCCGAGCTCTAGTGCCACTTTTTTAGCGACTTCAATTTCTTGATTATGACGTTGGCCATAATCAAAAGTAATACAATGAACATGGTCATATTGAGTCAGTGCTTGAATTAAACAGGTAGTGGAATCTTGACCGCCACTAAAAACAACAATTGCTGTAGACATAAGGTAATGAATCTCAGTAGGATTATTTATAGGCTATTGTAGTAAAAAAGCCACCGATGATCGATGGCTTTATCGTTATTACCAATTGGTATAATCCTAGCTGGACGTTATTATTTTATCGATTCGTTATAATTGGCCGGTTTTCTCAAAACGAGCTAGTTGATCTAAACATGGTGTTAAATCGCCAATATTATTAGCAACCCACTCGTCATTATAATAAGTATCAAGGTATCGATCACCACTATCACACAGCAAGGTAACAATAGACCCTTTTTCGCCACGTTGTTGCATTTCACACGCTAGTTGTAAGGCTCCAAATAGATTGGTTCCTGTTGAGGCACCTGCTTTTCGACCCAAAATGTTTTCTAACCAGCGAGCAGTTGCAACGCTTTCTGTATCTGCAATCGTTCGCATTTCATCAATAACGCCAGGAATAAAACTTGGTTCAACACGAGGGCGACCAATGCCTTCAATTTTACTGCCGCAGTCTAAAGTTAGCGCTTTATTACCTGTTTTATAATAATCGTGAAATACTGAGTTTTCAGGGTCAACCACACACAGTTTAGTATTGTATTTTTGGAAACGAATAAAACGACCGATAGTTGCAGAAGTACCACCAGTACCCGGATTCATTACAACCCAAGTTGGTTCAGGGTGATCTTCTAATTTCATTTGGTTAAAGATGCTATCCGCAATATTGTTGTTACCACGCCAGTCAGTAGCACGCTCGGCATAAGTAAATTGATCCATATAATGACCATTTAACTCTTCAGCAAGACGACGAGATTCAGCATAAATTTCATCAGAGCGCTCAACAAAGTGAGCTTCACCACCGTAGAATTTGATCATCTCGATTTTTTTGCTGGCTGTTTTACGAGGAACGACGGCAATAAATGGTAATCCCAATAAACGAGCAAAATAAGCTTCTGATACCGCAGTGCTACCAGAAGATGATTCTATAATTGGTGTATTTGGACCAATCCAACCATTAGAGATCGCATAAAGGAAAAGAGAACGCGCTAAACGGTGTTTTAGAGATCCTGTTGGGTGTGTGCTTTCATCTTTTAGATATAAATCAATACCATCAAGCATAGGTAAATCAAGTTTAATAAGATGCGTATCTGCAGAGCGTTGGTAGTCCGCTTCAATTTTACGAATAGCGTTGTTAATCCAGTTATGATCTGTACACATGATACTTTCCTCTAAAGGTGATGATGTATCTAATGTACCTATATTTACTGAGAAAAACTTTACTTTAAATCTACTAAATCACCAGTAAAGGAGAAAAAAATTCTATATAAGTGGGTTTTTGTAGATTTAAAATGAAATATTAGCAAAGATCACTGAATGATCTTTGCTAAAGATAAGAAATTATTGAACTAATTATTATGTGTATAAGGCCCTTCTGTCACTTGCTCTAAAACTGTGCCATTATTATCGAGCACTTTTGAGGAAACATAATAAATGTAGGTTGTATTTTTAGCTCCTGTGAAACTTAGACTATGAGCGGTAGTTTGATTATCATTAGTAAAACTGCCACAACAGTTAAAAATAACTTCGGAGGTTGATACTATGTTAGTATTCCACTCTATCTGAAAATTTCTTCCTTTGAGCTTACTACTTGTTATATTTGAAATGCTGAGATCGTCATTTTCTCCTGTTCCGGTATCTCCTCCATCACCAGTGCCATTACATAACACATCATCGATACCGACTTCATCCCAAGCTGCTGCAACATTTGAGCTAGCTAGAATTGTATTATCCGCAACTGCTAGTGTTGCGTCTCGTGCATCACAGAAAGAAGCGTTAGGAGCTAGTGAGGTAAAAGCATCATAAACAATTTGAGAGGCTTGATGTAATCCAATTCCTTCAACTCTAGATACGGAACTATAAGCAGCATTTACTCCTCCATTAACCAGTAAATAGTACCAATGGTTAATAATACCGCTGTTGATATGAACACCTCCATTGTCGCCAGAGCCTGTATATCTATTTGCATAATGAGTTGGATCACCATGTAAACTTGGATTCGCCATATTACGAATACCATTTCCATTAATAGTTATGTCTTCACCAATGCTCCAGTTACCATGGTTTGTTGCCGTGATTATTTCATTATTCTGCCAGTCTCCATCATTGTAAAAAAATTCAATATTTGTCCCCATAATATCAGAGAAGGATTCGTTAAGAGCACCAGATTCATTTTGATAAATAAGATCACTCGTTGCTTCTGTTAAGCCGTGCGCTAGCTCATGATCAACAACATCTAAATCCCCAGAAAGGTTTGTAAAAGTTACGTTATCACCGTCGCCATAAGCCATTTGATAACCATTCCAATAGGCGTTGTTGTAATTTCTTTTTACATGTGCGGATGAAACCATTCCCTGTTGATAATGGATTAACCAATTAAAACCTAGTTGAGAGGTAAAATAATTATCGGTAATATTGGCGTAGAAGTGAGCATCAACAAGTGCTGCTTGTCCGGGGGATGTCCTACCTTCAATTATCCAGTCATCATCATTATCAATAGCAAGTGTTCCAGGTAAGCGGTTTTTTCCTTTTGCATCGTAAGTGACTATACGTTGATTTGATGAGATTAATTCATAGCGATTACCGTTAAGGGTGGTTAAACCAGTCAAATCTTTTTGGTCTCCAAGTACGCCAATACCACTGCCTGTCGTTAAACCATCATAAGCATTTAAAATAACCCCACTCTCTGAATCAACCCAATGAAACCATCTTGATGTTTCTTTTTTATTTTCAACGATATAAAAATGACGACCGTTAATAGGATTGATATAAAGTGTAGAACGCCATTTTCCTTTTGAACCAATTTTCTGTTTTACCGTTTGAATGGCTGCTGTGTTGTTTAAGTGAATTCGATTAGTCGTGATGAATTTAGAGTAATGACGGCCAATTACGGCTATCTGCTGATTATTTTGATCGCTAATTATCGTGAGTTTTGCTCCAAAAATAGGGATGTCAGTTAGCATTTGTTGGTAATGAGTGGCTTTGAATTTTTTGTTAGATAAAGAGTTCTGCTTTATTAATCTGATGTCAGAAGGAAGTTCGAATAACCATGCATCTTGTCCTTTTAGATTATGGGTATTGAACGTTTTTAGAGGAGGAGCTGCAAAGATAGACATTGAAAAAAATAAAGCAATAATTGTGACTATAATTTTTTGAAACATCATAACCTCCAGTGCTTTTTTATCGAATGACAAATAAGACCGTAGATGCTTTAGCCATCATCAATAAAAAAGTGCTTGGTGTATTGAAAAAATAGTTACCTTAAGCGTAGGGCTGAGTGGCTTGTTATACAAGTTTCATTTTATAGATGAGATTGGGATTTATTTCTAGAAATACTTTATGATTATCTACGTAATTGAGTAACGAAAAAACAAGCTTTTGAATAATAGGTAAAATAATTATGCGTCATAGTTTAGACAAGGTAGATACTACCTTACTTTCATTACTGCAAAAAGACAGCACAATCTCATTACAAGATCTAGCAGAAGCCGTTAACTTAACTACCACACCGTGCTGGAAGCGATTAAAACGTCTAGAAGAAGATGGTGTAATTGAAAAGAAAGTGGCCTTACTTAATCCTGAAAAGTTAGGATTGAGTTTTAACGCGTTTGTCTTGATTAAAACATCAAACCATTCTCAAGAGTGGTATAACCAATTTGTTGATACGGTGTCTGATTTCCCTGAAGTGATGGAGTTTTATCGTATGGCGGGTGAATACGACTATATGATGAAGGTACTTGCTGAGGATATGAAGTCATTTGACGGATTTTACAAAAAACTAGTGAATAGCATAGATGGAATATCGAATGTAACGAGTACCTTTGCTATGGAGCCATTAAAGTACACAACAGAGCTACCGTTATAACTAACTATGCTAGGATAGTATGCCGATAAAATTGAATAATTTAATCGGCAGTAACATTGTACGGGACTTATTTTTTCTTCATTCTCATCACACCTTCCTGCATTGCAGAAGCGACAAGTTCACCTTTCTGGTTGAACACTTCGCCACGAACTAGGCCACGAGAACCGCTCGCATTGGTACTTTCAATAGAGTAAAGCAACCATTCATCCATCTTAAATGGACGGTGGAACCACATTGAATGGTCAATCGTCGCTACTTGGAAGTTTGGTGTTAATAAGCTGACTTCATGTGGATGAAGGGCGGTAGGTAAGAATCCCCAATCAGACGCATAAGCTAATAAGTATTGATGAATTAATTGGTCGTCTGGCAATTCACCATTGGCTTTAATCCACAAATGCTGTGTAGGTGCCGCTTTTTTAGGAGCTAATGGATTAACAATATTGACTGGGCGAACTTCAATTGGTTTTTCACCGCAAAATATCTTTTGAACCGCTGGTGGAAGTACGTGTTTAATGGCTTCTGCAAGTTGTGTTTCTGAAGCAAAGTTCTCTGGTCCTGCAATATCTGGCATGCTTGATTGATGTTCAAACCCTGGTTCATCACCATGATAAGACGCAGTGAGATAGAAGATAGGGCGTCCATTTTGAATCGCTTTTACACGACGAGTGCTAAAGCTTCGTCCGTCTCGTAAGTTTTCTACGTCATAAATAATGGCTTTTTCAGGATCGCCAGGATAAAGAAAGTAGCTATGAAAAGAGTGCACTGTTCTTGTATTATCAACGGTATAACGAGCTGCTGAGAGGGCTTGACCAATGACTTGCCCACCATAAACCTGTGGTAAACCAAGGTTTTCACTTTGACCTCTGAATAAGCCTTGCTCTAACTGTTCTAGTTGTAAGAGAGTTAATAATTCATTTAATGGTTTATTCATTTTTTTCCTTAATACCTTTGACGTTATTATTATATTGTGAGGGATATTTTAATTAAGTTCAATAATCTAGATGTGAAGGCTGGTGTCCACTTTTATATCAAAATGGTGTAATTTCCCCCTGACTACGTTAATTTTCTGTCAAAAGTCATTTCAACTACAAGACAGAGTGTAGTATTCGGTTTATATTTGTTTGGTTTTAATCACACAATAATTTTATACCAATGTATTCAGTAGATGACCTATTTATTGAGTTATTTAACTAATAATGAACAGTTAGTTACAGGAATTGGTATTATAAAAAGAGAGAATAAAATGAAAAAAACATTATTGATTGCTCTATCTGTGGTTACTGGAATTACAATGGCTGGCTGTAATTCAACAGATAAGACAAGCAAAGTAGTAAGTGAACAAGAAGTCATTGTGCAAGAAGATACAGCACAAGTAGTCGTTGAAGATAAGCTAGATGTTTCAGAAACGCAAACTGTTACCGGTAGCGTTGGTTACAGAGAACGCATTGCATTACCTGAAAATGCAGTAGTAACGATAACCTTAGCTGACGTTTCTTTAGCTGATGTTGCCTCTAAAGTGATTTCAGAGCAGAAATTTACAACTGCGGGTAAGTCATCACCGTTTGATTATTCTTTAGAGTTTACGACGGCTGATATTCAGGCTAATCATCGTTATTCAGTACGCGCAACAATTAAGGTTGATGGTAAGTTACGCTTTACTACAGATACAAATTACGCAGTGATTACAGATACTGCACAGACGCTACAACAAAATTTAGTGTTAAAAAGTGTTCGTCAATAAATCGAAATACATATTTGTGGATTAAAGAGGTTATGGCGACTTTTTAAAATATAGATTCATTTAAATGTAGGATACTCTCGTTTGTGATGACAGAAAGGTGAGGTGTATCCGTGATAAAAGTCGATATTGCCGCTAAACTGAAATTATACCTAAATAAACAACTCTATACCAAGGAGGGGTGGTGATGTTTCTAGCGGTGCTATCGATTTTATTAAGTTTTATATTAGTTGTCATAGGCGTTTTAGCATTTGGTGTTAGTGAGGGACAGTTACCATTTTTAGCTCTTGCTATTCCGATGTTATGGCTTATTCCTCAAGGTGGAGTGGCTACTTGGATTCTATTAGCTGGTTTTTCTCTGTTTGGTATGACTTTAAACTCTCAGCCTTTATCTCTTTCTGTTGCAGTTTGGACATTGTTTCCATTATTGATGGTAATTTTTTCTCGTCGTAAAAGCATACATTTAATTGCATTTATCGTATCTGTAGTTATTGCGATGGAGGCTGGAATAATGGCTTTACAATATGAAGAAAAATTAGATGGTAGTGCGTATTTAACTTTACTTCAAATTGTAAGTGTTGGTTTAGTGTGGATTGCAGCAAGAAGCTGGAAACCTGTGAATAGCAACGCTTGGTGGCCATTAGTGTTAGTTATCCCTTTATGGATAGGTGGCTTACAACACGCAGCGCTTGTTGCATTATCAATAACAGGATTAATTGTTTGCTTACAAAGTATTGCTCGTTCAAAATACCGTGATTGGTTGTCTATGATGTCGTGGTTATTACCGGTTATAGCTTTTAGTACGTTGGTCATCTCCCCAAAATTTGAAGTGCCAACTGCTATTATGGTGTCCTGGCTAATGATTCTGCTGATAGGTTGGGTAACTGACTTTATGATGCAGCTAGATGATGAGCCTATTGATTAGGCTCACCATTTGTTTATTTTCTATGAATTGATAGAAACGACACTGGCTTTTTCGTGTTCTTTCTTATCGATTGCTGTGGGTAAGGTAGCGTTTACTTCAATCGCTTCTTCAATCTGAGTTTCTGCATTATCCTGATTATGAATAAGATCATCATAATGGCAGGCTTGATCTCGACCGCGTCCCTTTGCTTCATATAAAGCAATATCAGCAAGTTTAGTTAAATCATCAGATTGAAGACCATTTTTAGGATAAGTAGCAATACCAATAGAGACGCCTAGTTTACCTAATGATAGATCTTTAATCGCAAGATGAAGGTCGCGAACGGACTCACATAATTTAGTTGCAACAGTAAGCGCTTCTTCAGCTCCTGTATTAGGCAAGATGATAGCTAACTCTTCACCACCAAGACGACAGATTGTATCTTCACCACGCATAGTATTGAGTAATAACGTTCCAATTGTTTTCAATACGTAATCACCAGCATCATGACCGTAGTTATCATTGAAGCGTTTAAAGTGATCAAGATCGAGCATAAGAATAGACATTTCTTGTTTGTGTCTATGCGCACGCATCAGTTCTTGGTTAATCGTTTCTTCGTAGTAACGGCGATTATACAGACCCGTTAAAGGATCACTGATGGCTTGTTCTCTTAGCTTCTCTTGTAGGTTCAAGTTAGCAAGGGCAAGGCCTAAATGTTCAGCAACGGTAAAAGCAAGCTTTTGGATATTTTCATCTAGCTCTTCTTGCTCACCAAGATAAATATGCATCATACCAATGGTATTACCATGGGCCGTTAATGGAATACAAAGTGTTTGGTCGATCCCTGTGGCTGCCATATGAGAGCAGGGTAGAGTCGTGTATTTATCATTAGCGAGATGAAATTTACCTTTACGTAACGCCCAACACTCTTCTGGAGCGTAAGTTTTGCTACCTGGCCATACTCCGCCCCAATCCAATTTAACAAGCAGTTGGTTACGAGATGAACGCATTAACGAAATAACGCCATTTACGTTACCAAGAATTCGAGGAAGGATATCTTCGACTACCATTTGAGCTTCATTAATGGAATTACAGGCAGCTAGCATAGTCGCAAGGCGGTGCAGTAATTCAATCTCTTGAGTACGCTGCTCAATACGCTCTTCTTGTTGATCTTGCTCATTCTGTACTTGCTGAGTAATAAGCTTATTACTCAATAATGATGAGCCAACAACAAGTGAAATATTAATGCCCATCAAAATCATTAGGATATTCATTAGTTCTTCTACCATTGCGTCTATACGCGTTAATGGTGTAGCTACCCTAATAATGTAAGTTTGACCTTGATAATCTAATGACTTTGCGGAATACAATAAATTTTTAAAGCGAGAAGTACTAAATCGAGTCGTGCTGCCATAACTCAGATTCTTAGCATCAACGACTTCTTTTCTGTTTAAGTGATTTTCCAGTTGTAATACGGCTTCTAAAGAGATATCACTATCTGCAATCGGCGTACCATCAGCTTTGATAATTGTGATGTGATCTTCTTTGGCTAGCTCTAGTTTAGTTTTGATATAAACGTCTAGTGCTTTTAAATCAGAAAAAGAAACTTGATCATTACTTATGTCCTTTATGACGCGTGAGATCTCTTCAGATAAACCGCCTTCAACCTTATTTTCAAGCCAATCTGACAGTGTTGAATTAAATACAAACAAACCGAGACTCATGGTGAAAATCATGGATATGATAGGTAAATAAAGCCATTTCTTACTGACGGTATTTTTTTTCATTTGTCTTACCTATTGAGTCCAGTACTATCAAACAGACTACCATTCCATATATAGGCTTTAAGAATATATTAAATTAATGTAAATTCCCAGAGAGTTTAAAGAATTAATAAGTATGATAGGCTAATTAATATAAATGAGGAATTAACATTGGTAAAATGATGATGAGTTAAGGAGTTTATATGGCTCTAGGTGGTATTCAGCGTAAGTGAATCTTAGCTAAATTATAGAAATGGTAGGCTGATTTTGTCTCGTAGGTCAAATGTTGTACGATTATTTAGAGTAATCATACAACATAAAACCAGAGAGTTGTTGCTTTGTGATCTTACAGTTGCTTTCGTAATTCCTGTCTTGTTTCAGCAGAAACAACAGACCAATGAGTGCCTTTTATTGCGCCTTCTAGAGACCATAAAAGCTCAGCACTAACAGAGTTAGAATGGGTTTGCTGAATGGCTTTATAAGCATTTACAGAACCAATATTACGTAGCTCTTCAACAGTAGTAATACCTGCTTTCTTAAGCATTCGTTCTGTAGCTAGTCGCAGGTTAGGCAGATCTTTAATACGTGTTGGGGCTGCAGTTTTCTGTTTTTCTTTGTCTTTTTTTGCAACGTCAAAAGCAACAACTGCTTGAATTAATATTAAATCAGGTTCTTTCCAAGACTCTGGTGAAATGGCAAAGTATTTGGTAACAACGGGAAAGCCTCGTTTTTTATAAACATAAGGTTCTAACCCTTGCTCTTTAAATAAGTTAATCGTCTCTTCACTACCTCTTAAATGAAGTTTATCTTGCACAACAAGGGCAAACATAGTGTCATCAATAAAGACACCAAAACCGCCAAACATTGAACGAGATGTGACTTTCCCAAGAGAGGAAAGAAGACGAAGTGAATCTTTTAGTATTGGTTTATCCATTGCAATAATTCTCGGTTAGTTAAGTCTATGTCACTAAACAACTGAGCCCGAGGAAATACTAGCAAGTTTAAAGCCCAACATTGTTATATTTAGGTAAAATAACAACATCGAGTGGAATACTTACCATCGGCAACCCCGCTACCATATATATAAATACGTAGGCCGGAAGCTTTGCGTCCTATGCTTTCACATAGTTTGCCCTGTTTGTGACATCATTGATGATATAGCAATCAACAAAGGGAGTGACTGCAAAAACTCAATAATGTGATATTGGTTCACAAAAACAAGGGTCATTTCTGTTAACTCAGTTCAGGTTTTCAATAAAACCTGAACTTATGACTTGATTTTTATAGAACTCTAGTTTGTTATTTGGTTCTATTATGAACACTATTACGAGAAACAACGGCTGGTTGCATTTCAAAAATACGGCGTTCATGATGTTTATCTTTTATACGCTCGAGTAAAATTTCAACTGCCGTTTTTCCAACTCTTCGTTTTGGTTGGTGGATAGTTGTTAAAGGAGGTGAAAAGTAAGCCGATAATTCAATATTGTCATAGCCAATTACAGAAATATCTTCTGGAACTTTTAACCCTGATTGTTGAATCTTACTGATGGCGGCTAACGCCATAATATCATTAAAACAAAATAGAGCAGTAGGGCGATCTTTTGCTTCGGTTGCTAATACTTTCTCAACTGCTTTTGCTGCTGAAGAGCATTCAAAATCACCTTCTAAAATCCATTCAGGATTAGAATCTAAATTTGCTTCGGAAAGTGCTCGGTGAAAACCATGAACACGTTCTTTACAAGTCAACTTATCTAATTGTCCTGTGATACAAGCAATGTTAGTGTGACCATTTTCTATTAAGTGTTTTGTTGCAAGGTATCCACCTTCTTCAGAGTTATCTATGATTTTATCTGTATGAGGGCTATCAGGTCCCCAATCCATAACAACCATTGGTAATTCGGTATTTTTTTCAAGCAAGGCTAAAAGTTGTTCATTTAGGTCTGAACACATAACCAACAACCCATCAACACGTTTTTCAGAAAGCATACGAAGGTAGTGTTTTTGTTTGTCTAGATCACCTTCAGTATTACACATGAATAAAGTGTAACCTTGTTTGTAACAATAGTTTTCAACACCATGCATAACTTCGGCAAAAAAGGGATTGAAAGATTGAGTTACTAACATGCCAATAGTACGAGTAGTATTACATTTTAAACTGCGAGCAACAGCACTTGGTGCATAATTTAACTCTTCAACGGCTTCCCATACACGTTTTTGTGTTGCTTCTGCAACAAAGCGTGTTTTGTTAATTACGTGAGAGACGGTTGTTGTCGACACTGTTGCTAATTTTGCGACGTCTTTAATTGTAGCCATATAAGAGCCTTAAATAGTGATTAAGGGGCTATTTATGTTCCAGCAAATTGTTTTGCTCTATAGAGAACTGATGGAAGATAAATAGGCCCTAAATATCATATGATTAATGATATGGTATAAATAAAAAAACCGCTTTAAAATGCGGTTTTCATTTTATGTTCAAATTTTATCGTTTGCGTTCACATTTTATATGTAAAGCATAGTGCAAACAATTATTGATTTCATAAATTTTATTTGTAACCTGATTTACATCACGTAGTTATTTATTTATGTCATCGATAAAGGCTGTTTTTTACTCACCAGTAAGAAATAGCATGTCTAATTGTAAAAATGTCACAAGAAAATGGGTAACTGCAGCATAGAAACCAAACTCATCACGCTCTTTACAGATTTGGCTGAATCGTGGTGTCCAAGATAATAATTGCTCATTAATAAAATTTTGTTGAGCTGTCATATAAAGCTCAAAGTCTTCCTCTGATGACTGTTGGTTTGTCATCACAATTAGATTACCTAGAAAATCAAGTTCTATTGCAATATGATCAGCAGGCTCATTAAATTCTGCTTTTTGTGCAATATTATACTTTGTAAGTAGCTCACGCATATCTTGCGCTGGTTTAGCATTAAGCAGACCTGATTTATCAAGGTATAGTGAAGCATAAGGCAAAGCACTACTTTTATCTGAACCTAAAAAGGCTTCACAGAAATCAGCTGATAACTCAAGTTGAGCGCCTTCACGAGTTTGTAATTGATTTAATTTATCAATTAAAGTATTTACAGAAGCGGTAAGTTCTGGTGTTTCTGCTAAATTTGATAAAAACGTACGGATTTCAAAGCTGTTATATTGTTCTATTTGTTCTTCTGTTAACTCACTTGCTAATAAGCTAGATAGCCACCAGTAAATTTCGGCACGTTGTTCATTAAATGCAGTTAGATCGTTCATGTATATTTTGCTCCAAGAAATTTATGTGAGAATTGTACTGGATAAGTATGAAAAGGAATAGCACCTATCATTAACAGGGTGTATAAAGATATTTGTAAAGGTTACAACTCAATTTTTGTTTGATAATTGTTTTGAATCAAATAATTTACAGAAATATCAATTGAGAATTGGCATTATTACAAAATATGAATAGAATAAGAAAAGAACCATCCAATATAACCATAAAAGAGAATATTATGAGCTATCACATTTTAGTTGTTGAAGACGAAGTGGTAACTCGCTCTAAACTTGTAGGCTACTTTGAAGCCGAGGGATATCAAGTGAGCGAGGCTGAAACAGGGGCAGAAATGCGAACTATTTTGGCTGAACAAAAAGTTGATTTAATTATGCTTGATATAAACCTACCAGGAGAGGATGGTTTATTGTTGGCACGTGAACTACGTAGCCAATCTAATATTGGTATTATTCTTGTTACAGGACGAACTGATAGTATTGATCGTATTGTAGGGCTTGAAATGGGTGCTGATGATTACGTCACAAAACCAGTAGAGCTACGTGAGTTATTAGTTCGAGTTAAGAATTTATTTTGGCGTATGTCATTAGCGAATGAACCAGTAGAATTAGATGAATCTAATGTCGTTCGCTTTGGTGAGTGGACTTTCGATATTCAGCGCCGTGCACTATCAAATAGCGGTGAGCCAGTTAAATTAACAAAAGCTGAGTACGAGTTGCTAGTAGCACTTTCTTCATATCCGAATACGGTATTATCTCGTGAACGTATTTTGAATATGATCAGTCATCGTGTCGATGCTCCCAATGATAGAACAATTGATGTGTTGATTCGAAGAATGCGAGCGAAAATGGAAGTTGATCCAAAAAATCCACAGATATTTGTTACCGTTCATGGTGAAGGATATATGTTCGCCGGAGATTAATGGTTAAAAACCCAAAAAAGTTAAATAAAGCCATTCATTTTAAGTGAGTGGCTTTTTTATGCCTATAATTTAATGATAGTAATCAATCTAATTCTGTTCATGATTCAAACGTTTTAAGATCTTTAAGTGAGCAGCTCTATACTGTAGATAGCATGTCAAGAATACGGTACGACTGATAAGGTAACTACTCAAACAGTAGTTGCAGCCTTTTAGTTATTTTTATAAAGTTATCAATAAGAGTCCTAGACTCCGTCTATTCAAATATAATTATTATAGGTCTGTAATGAAAAAATTTTTTAAAATGGCAATAGTTGCTTCTGCTTTAGTTAGTGTTATTGGTTGCCAAAGTACTGCTGAAGAGCCGAGTTCTGTTACGGAGAAAAATACATTAACACCGTCAATTTCTACCTTTAATGAGCTTAATAAACAATACTTATTAGATAAAGTAGCATTTGATTCTGTTGATGAGTTTAAAATTTATTCAGAGGAGGTATATCAGAACTTAAGAGAAGAGTGGGATGAAGCAAAAGAACTCTTTGCTGAAATAGAGAGAGAACCAGGCTTAACAGGTGAGGAATACTCAATGTTTTCATCGGGCTCTTATGCTGCTAAATATATGTCTTTAGTGGCTTCAGCAGATGCGGAGTTCTCTAAGCTAAAAAAATATAAAAAAAATGCAGATGTTGTGCTTTCTGGAGCCATAGCTCAAATGGCTTACCTTAAATCTATGAAGGTAAACAAGTATTTCTCTGAAGAGTATTTAGAATTAAATGAACAATATAAAGAACTGTTTGTTGTTATTGTTGAAGATGATATTGCTGAGGCACAAACAGAGCAAGCAGAATTTTTAACAAGTGCCAAGGTTCTTGAAATAAGAACAGCTTTGAAAATTCATGTCGAACCTTTAGAGAAAGAGTTTTCATCTTTATCCAACGATGGCTTTAAAGCGGTTGCTCCGATTAGTTATGGACAAACAAAAGCGGAATTAGAGAAAACAAAAAAAGCGGTACAAGCAAATAATCGAGATATAATTCTTGTTACCGATGTTGTTGCTAAAACAAGATTCCAACTTGCACACTTAAAAAATATGGCAGCAGAAGTTAAACTATTACAGGCGGTTAAAAAAGGAAAGTTTGAGCAACCAGTATTAGAGTTCGAAAATAAGTTACTTGCGATCTCTCATGCAATTAATGGTGATGATTATAGAGACCAGCCTTTAAGAATCCAAACGGAGTTAATTTTATCAGCAGTGCAGCAAATGCACGAAATAAATAATACCGTAGATTTGGAAGATAAAATTAAAGAGCTAAATTCTCAAGTGGGAGCATTAGAAACGACGGTTGAAACACAGACAAATGATCGTGCCGCGGTTCAAAAGCAGATAGTAATTCTAACTCAACAATTGGATCGCAATGACCATTTGATTGATAATCTTAATGCAGTAATTTCATCGTTTAAAGAAAAAGAAAAAGAAAAAGAAAAAGAACTTAAAGAAGCACAATTAAATCAAGTTAAAATAGAAAGTGTTGAAAAAAAAGAAGCAGTAGTTTCAGATAAAGTAACTGAGATTAAAAAAGAAGATCCGAAAATAGAATAAGTTTTTGTTTTTGTTTTAAATAAGGCGCCCTATCATTTTTTTAGGGCGCTTTTTATTGGATATTCATCCGTTTCTGATACACTGCGGCTGTTCATTTTTTTGAGGTACATCATGACATCACCAGAACCTAAATTAACCCGTTTAAATAAATTTATTAGTGATACGGGTTATTGCTCGCGTAGAGAAGCAGATAAACTGATTGATCAACAACGTATTACCATTAATGGCAAAGTCCCTGAAATGGGAACAAAAGTTGCTGAAGGTGATGAAGTTCTGGTTGATGGTAAACCACTAAAAGCGAAACAAGAGCGAATTTATATTGCTTTTAATAAACCAGTAGGCATTACTTGTACTACAGAGCGTCATGTTGAGGGTAATATTGTTGATTATATTAATCATGAACAACGTATTTTTCCAATTGGACGATTAGATAAGCCTTCAGATGGTTTGATCTTCTTAACCAGTGACGGTGATATCGTAAATAAAATTTTGCGAGCAGGTAATGCACATGAAAAAGAATATGTAGTTCGTGTTGATAAACCAATTACAGATGACTTCTTACAGAAGATGGCTGCAGGTGTTCCTATATTAGATACAGTGACACTACCTTGTAAGATTAAACTAGAATCACGATTTGTGTTTCGTATAACTTTGACTCAGGGCTTAAACCGTCAAATTCGTCGTATGTGTGAATACTTAGATTATGAAGTATTTAAGCTAAAGCGTGTTCGTATTATGAATATTGACCTTGGTAAATTGGCTTCTGGTGAGTGGCGCTATCTAACAGCATCAGAAATGGATGAAATTAATAGTATGATTGGCGAGTCGAGTAAGACAGAAGAAGCCTCTCGTAAGATTAAAGAAGTCGATGGTAAAATTCGAGTGTTAAAAAAAGCAAGTTCAGGTCGTAATCATCATTCGAATAATACTTTTAATGAAAAACGCCGTGAAAAAGCCAGAGATGATCGCTTTGATAAATCAAGTTCAAGCCGTAGTACTGAAAATAGTGATCGTAAACCTAAAGGGAAAGGACAATCAGAAATCAAAGTGTGGCGTACTAAATAGATTGTTTTTTCAACATGTTAGCTGAAACTTCATCATTTTGATGATAAAGTCTACAAACAGAGGGTTAAATGCAATTTTTTATTTGACTCTTTTTTAAAATCAGTTACATTAAGCCCCGTAAAGAGATGGCGCCTTGGCAGAGTGGCTATGCAGCGGATTGCAAATCCGTGGACCTCGGTTCGACTCCGGGAGGCGCCTCCATTTCTTTAAGTAATACAGATGAATTAAAAATTATTGCGTTAAAGCGATAATTAAAGATGGTGTCAACCTCTCTTAAAAATAGAGACATGGTTAGAAGCATCGCATTGAATTGCGTGCCCTGGTGGTGGAATTGGTAGACACAAGGGATTTAAAATCCCTCGGCGTTCGCGCTGTGCCGGTTCAAGTCCGGCCCGGGGCACCATCTATTCATTAATATTGTTACCATAGACAATATTACGTTAAGAAAAATATGGCGCCTTGGCAGAGTGGCTATGCAGCGGATTGCAAATCCGTGGACCTCGGTTCGACTCCGGGAGGCGCCTCCATATTACAAATAAACCAGCTTAATGCTGGTTTTTTTGTGTCTAAAATTCCTGTTTTTTCTCTTTTCTACTTAGATACTAATCTGAACACTCTTCTTGGTTAAAATTATCTGACTATTTACACTGAACATCCTAGCTGGTTAAAGTGAACGATAACTGCGTTGAAATCTTTGATAGGAATAAGTTTTTAATTTTAACATTTACTTTATAAATGATTGAAGTCTTAAAATCTGCTAAATTGTATTAATGTGTCAGACTAGCCCTGACAAAGTGAAAATTTAGTTATATAGACCTAAAAAATAAAATAGAAAAACTACAGTAGCCTATTAGTATCTTATTGATATTATTGACTTAGATATTATTAGTTTTAGAAAGTTTAAGTATTTACACCTGTAAGTATGAACGGTGAGAATGAATTATGCCGCAACAAAAACTCGTTATAGTTGAAGATGACCTAAAACTTCAAAATATGTTACATGATTACTTTGTAAAACAAGGATTTAATACTATTCTTGTTAGTGATGGTAATGAAGCTCCGAATGTTATCCTTAGTGAAAAGCCAGATATAGTACTACTTGATTTGATGTTGCCGGGTAAGGATGGCCTGACAATTTGTAGACAGATAAGAAATGAATATCGGGGTAAGATCCTTATGCTTACTGCAAGTGATGATGATTTTGATCACGTAGCAGCGCTTGAAACAGGAATGGATGACTTTATTACTAAGCCAGTTAAACCTCGTGTGTTACTAGCTCGCATTCGTATGTTATTACGTAGGAATGAACAATTACCAGAAATCGAAAATAGTCAATTACTTCAATTTGGACAATTGTCTTTAAATAAAGCACGTCGTAGTTGTGAGCTGTTTGGGCAAAATATAGTGATGACAGACAGTGAATTTGATCTATTGATGCTTCTTGCTTCCTCGGCAGAAGAGGTGCTTTCTCGTGATGTATTGACTAAATTACTTCGAGGAATTGAATATGATGGTATTGATCGAACAGTAGATAATAAAATTGTAGCGTTGAGAAAAAAACTAGGTGATGACAGCGTACCACCTAAAAAAATCATTACGGTTCGTGGTAAAGGATATCTATTTATTCCTGATGCGTGGGAATAGTCAAAAATTTATAGTATAGGATTAAAATGCGAAGAATATATCTAGAGTCACTTGTTGGGCTTATATTGTTGTTTATGTTGAGTTTGATTGGTTATGAGGTAGTGATCTATCAATGGAACACTGATTACGATTATGTATTGCAAGAACATAGGGCTGACGCCTATCTAGATATGGTCAATAAAATTTCTGATAATCAAGGTAAAGAGGCTGCTTTGCAGTCAGTTAATGATTATGTGGATAAAACACGCCAAATACTAACGATAATTCCAATAGGTGAAGAGCCTGATATAATTCGACAGAATATGACAGATCACCCTAATAAGCATTGGTATTTTGATGATGACCGAGTGTTTTGGTTTACGATTAATAATAGTGATGATATTTATAATGTTGATGTAAATGTCGATGCTCCTTTGATTCAGAAAATAGACTTTGCTGATAATATAGTTTGGTTATTTTTCCTTTTGGGTTTTGCTCTATACTGTGTTTTATTAATTTGGTTTATTGGACGTAGAATCCGAGCGCTGGAGAAGGTGACGCTTGAATTTGCAAATGGTGATTTAACTGCACGTTCTTCTGAAAAAGGGTCAACAAAGGTTGGTAGCTTAAACCAAAGCTTTAATCATATGGCAGATAAAATCTCTGCATTAATTATTAGTAATCGTGCATTAACCAGTGCGGTTGCACATGAATTAAGAACGCCGATATTTAGAGTTCAGTGGCAAGCTGAGGTACTCGCTGATACTTCATTGAAAACTGAACAGCAAGCAAGCGTGGCAAGTATTATTGAAGACACAGAAGAGATGGAAGGAATGGTTAATGAGCTTCTTTACTATGCTCGTCTTGAAAGACCTGATATGGAATTAAATCTTGAGAGTCTTCAATTAAATGATTGGTTGTCTGTACAAACACAGCGTTGGAAAAAAGAAACATCACACGATATATTTTTTGAACAAACTGAAAAAGATTATCTGGTTGAAGTTGATGTTCATTTACTTAAACGAGCATTAGATAATTTGGTGCGAAACGCTTATCGTTTTGCAAACAATTGTATATTAATAACAATTACAACAGACATGCAGGTATTACATATTTCAGTACATGATGATGGTCATGGAGTAGAAGAAGAATACTGGCCCTATTTATTTAATGCATTTTACAGTGCCGATCCTGCTCGTAATAAAAAACAATCAGGACATGGATTAGGCCTTGCCATTGTGAAGCAAATTGCTGAACGGCATAAAGCGAAAGTTAATGTAGAGCATAGCTATAAAGGTGGGGCTTGTTTTCGCTTTTCTCTTCCTATTTATCATATAGAGCAGCCTGAAACCACCATAGAAAAACAGTAAAATATGTTATGAAGAATATTATATTTAGAGGCTCACAAATGTGAGCCTTTTTTGTTTGTAGGTTTATCTTACAGAGCATGACAAAGCGATACAAAGAGTAGACATCGTTATCTAATAAAACAGTGTACATTACCTTTAACTTACACATTAAGCTTTAACACTTTACAAGGTAATTAAAATGAAAAAAATGATAGCGATTTGTGCGTTTTCAATGTTGCTTTCTGCTTGTGCATATAATCAAAAACCAGTGGTTGATATGACAAATGTAAATGCAGATCAATATGAGAAAGACTTTGAATATTGTCAATCTTATTCTGAAAAAGTAAATAAAGAAGAGGCGGCAACAACAGAAGCTAAGAATGGAGCATTATCAGGATCTCTTCTTGGTGCTGTTGCTGGAGGTTTGGAAGATGGGATCGGTGGAGCAGCCGTGGGTGCTATTGCGGGAGGTGCAATTGGTGGTGGGATTGGAGCAGCAACAGGAGCTAATGAGTCGACAAAAGTACAAAGCAAAGTATTACGTCGATGTCTAGTAACAAAGGGCTATACTGTTTATGATCTTGACTAAGATACCTCTCAGTTTTTTATTTCTGAATAATAAAGTCACTAGCTAACAGGCTATCTGCTAAGATTATGTGCAAATATCGAGTGAGTAGTTTGCTTTTTAATCACTTGAATCAATTAGATATATTTAATGGTTGACTCATAATCTTAATCAGTTAAAGTGTATCTCGTTCTCAGGCAGAAACGTCTGAAAAAAGAATTTTACGAAAATTGGATATGTCTTTCGAGACAATGGTGCCGATTATCGCAATCAAGAATTGCGTGCCCTGGTGGTGGAATTGGTAGACACAAGGGATTTAAAATCCCTCGGCGTTCGCGCTGTGCCGGTTCAAGTCCGGCCCGGGGCACCATCTTTTAAGAAAACTCATCAGTAATGATGAGTTTTTTTTTGCCTAAAAATCAATATAGACGTCTAGATGTAAAGATTTTCAAAGCTTCCTAGTTACTGTATAATACGCACCTTTCTAATCTTTAATCCTATTTTTGCTTCAAGGCGAACATTATGAACCTTTCTGCTAAAACTGTTGTTGTCATTGCTATTGGTGCTGCTTTGTATGGTATCGGTGGCCTACCTATGTTTGGTATTCCTGTCTTTGCTAATACGACATTAAAACCTGCGATGGCTGTACTTGCATTATTCTCTGTACTTTATGGCCCAATAGTTGGCTTTCTTGTCGGTTTTATCGGACATTGGGTAACAGATTTATTTGCAGGCTGGGGTGTTTGGCTTACGTGGGTACTAGGCTCAGGTATTGTAGGTATGGTTATTGGATTATTTCCAATCATTACTAAAAATCGTATTGAATCAGGATTGTTTGACAAGAAAGACTTTTTGATTTTTGTTGTATTAGCGTTTGTAGGTAATGTTATTGGTTATGGTACTTCCGCATTCTTAGATACAATTCTCTATGCAGAACCATTTACAAAAGTATTTACACAGCTTTGTATTATCGCCGCAGGTAATACCATATTAATTGCAATTGTAGGCTATTTTATTTTGACTAATTTAGCAAAACGTAAACAACAAAGTACTAACCTAACAGAGGCTCCATAATTAATGAGCGTAACCTTTTCTAATTTCTCTTTTCAATATGCGTCACAGGATAAACCGACGCTTAAGAATATCAATCTAAGGATAGAGCAGGGAGAAAAGATTTTAATTATCGGACCAAGTGGTAGTGGTAAATCTACATTAGGTCAGTGTTTAAATGGCCTAATTCCTCATACGATTAAAGGTGAGAGCAAAGGCCAACTTACCATTAACCAGCAAGATGTATCTGACTGGAGTATTGAGAAATATACTGAAAATGTAGGTACTGTTTTACAAGATACTGACAGTCAATTTGTTGGCTTAACGGTTGGTGAAGATATTGCGTTCGCTCTTGAAAATCAAATGGTCTCAAGAGCTAAAATGTATCCGATCGTTCGTGATACCGCAAAAATGGTAGATCTTGAGCAATTATTAAATAAATCACCTTATGACTTAAGTGGTGGGCAAAAGCAGAGGGTTTCTTTAGGTGGGATCCTTGTCGATGATGTTGATCTTCTATTATTTGATGAGCCTCTAGCAAGCTTAGACCCTAAAACTGGCAAAGCAACCATTGAAATTATTGATGGGCTACATAAGAATAATAATAAAACGATTATTATAATAGAACACCGTTTAGAAGATGTTCTGCATTGCCCTGTTGATCGTATTATCTTAATGGATCAAGGTGAAATTGTTGCTGATATGACACCAGATGCATTGATTCAATCGTCATTATTAACAGAACACGGCATTAGAGAACCATTATATGTCTCATTATTAAAGCGATGCCAGTTAGAACTTTCGGCAATCCCAGCGATTAGTAATTTATCTTCAATTTCTCCTATGCAAGTAAGTAGTGCTGTAAACGCATGGTTTACAGATAGTAGTAATGATAGTTTTAGAGAAAAAAATGATGAGACCTTATTAACAATAGATAACCTCACTTATTCATATGACGGTGAAATTAATGCGTTAGAAGCGATTTCTTTTACTATCAATAAAGGAGAGTTTGTATCTATCTTGGGTAAAAACGGTTCGGGTAAATCGACGATAACGAAGTTAGTTATGGGAGTATTACAGCCAGATCAAGGCTCAATTGTATTAAATGGACAAGATTTAGCTGAACTGTCCATTTATGAACGTTCAAAGAGAGTGGGAGTTGTATTACAAAATCCAAACCATATGATCTCTCACCATATGATTTATGACGAAGTAGCGTTTGGCTTAATAAATAGTGGATTATCAGAAGACGATATCGAGGCGAAAGTTCTTAATGCACTTGAGTTGTGTGGACTAAGTCGCTTTCGTCATTGGCCGATCGATGCACTAAGTTATGGACAGAAGAAGCGAGTAACAATAGCCTCTATTTTAGTTCTTGAGCCTGAACTATTGATCCTCGATGAACCAACAGCAGGGCAGGACTATAAGAATTACACTTCAATGCTTGGTTTTATTAATCAATTAAATCAAAATCTTGGGCTAACAGTAATGATTATATCTCATGATATGCATTTAGTTCTGGAGCATACAACACGAGCGATTGTTATAGCTGATAGTAAGTGTATGGCCGATCAAGGTGTTACACAAGTATTCAGCCAACCAGAGCTTTTAAATCAAGCAAATCTAACGGTTACCAGTTTATATGAATTAGCTGAAAAACTAGAGATTAAAAATATTACAGGCTTTATGCAGCAATTTATTACCGAAGAACATGAGAGTAAGCAAGATGTCCACAAATAAGCAAAGTTTTGGTATTAATTATGTGGATATTGATACTTGGCTTCATAAACTAAATGGTGTGACTAAGTTTCTTCTGTTTATTACTTGGATAACCGTAGTATTAACCACCTTTGATTTACGAATTATCATTCCATTAATTATTGTTGGTTTATCTTTATTAAAGGCAACAAAGGTGCCTTTTTCTGCCTATAAACCATTATTAATTGGTACGGCAACGGTATTAAGCATGAATGCAGTCTTTATGTTTTTACTGGCGCCGAATCAAGGTAATGAGTTGTTAGGATCAACAACGGAGCTTATGCCAATTTTTGGTAGCTACGTTATTACTCAAGAAACACTATTCTACTTAATCACAGTCACACTAAAATATTTTAGTATGTTCCCTATCGCCTTGGTATTTGTGTTTACTACGCATCCAACAGAGTTCGCAGCAAGTCTAAATCGTTTAGGTTTGCCTTATAAAATAGCTTATGCTGTTAGTTTAACCTTACGGTATTTACCTGAAGTGAAAAGTGACTTTGTGAATATTATGCATGCACAGCAAGCTCGTGGCGTTGATTTATCTAAAAATGTATCAGTTTTTGCTCGTATAAGTAACCTTGCAAAAATATTAGGACCTCTAATATTTTCCAGTTTAGACCGTGCAGATGAAATCTCAAATGCAATGGTATTAAGAGGATTTGGTCGAGCAAAAAGTAGAACATGGTTTAGTGAAAAGGCAATAACAAAGAGAGATAAAGGGATCATGTTTGGATTATTTATCATTGCTAGTTTAGCGATTGCCAAGCGGTTTATAGAGACATCTTTGTTTTGGTATCCGTTTACTTAGAATAAAAATATAAAGAAGTAGGCCATTTGTGCCTACTTTTTTTATTTGTTTTGACTAAAATGTTCAATAACTTCAGAACTGATATTCTCATGGCTAAAAATAAGCATGTCAGCTAGCTTCTCTACCATTTCTTCAGGTTCTAATTCACTAAATATTACATTATTAATTAGCTTTTTGATGAGTATTTCTTCATGCTCTAGAAATCCACGAGCATCAATATCTATTGGAATATCACTCGGCATACGATCAAACTGTAGAAAAGCCATCTCATTATTTACATCAGACTTCAAAAGTTGTTCGGGAAACCACTCTTCACCGGTTACAACTTCTAAGTCTTCGTTATGAGTCGCTTGAATATTTTGTAAATTTTGAATCAGTTCAGAAATTTTCACATTTTTTTCTCAAGAAATGAATTATCATCTATTAGCAACGACACTTTAGTTAACATTTATGCCTATTAGCCTTTATTTTAATAGGATTTAATGTTTATTATTAAGTTGTCTATTTGTTAATTTAATTTAGAGTGTGCCTTTTGTATAAATACAATATTAATTTAAAACAGTCATTTTTTCTAGTAGTACTGCTTATTGTTGCGAACTTAACCTACGCAAATGATGAGTATGAATTAGGTAAAGAAAAAGAGTGGGGTATTGCAGGAGTCGTGAGAACGGCAAGCATACCTTATGCTACAGAGAGTGAGACCGTTTCTTCTTTTGTTCCAATGATGTTTTTTGAAAATGAACATGCATTTATTCATGGTATGGAAGGTGGACTGTATTTATATCAAGAAAGTGATTGGCAACTAAGCGCACTAATGAGGCTTCGTTATTTTGACCTGCCTAAAGAAATTCAAAATTCAGCAGGTGGTGATGTTGTAGATACAGGTATTCAAGCTCGTTATCAAATTGATAAAGAATGGTTTTTTGATTCAGAGATAATGGTTGATCCTGAGTTTCGCTCGTATATGAATTTTAGGTTAGGCGCTGAGATTGAATCTGGTGATTGGTGGCTTAACCCTACACTAGAAACTCGTTGGAAAGAGGCTGATTTTAATAGCTATTACTATGGTCTTAGTGAAGATTCGAATAAAACCTTAGGTGCTGGTATTGATGTTAAAGCGGGCTTTATGTCTCGTTACCATGTGACTTCAAATTTGTATTTATTAGGAGGGAGTTATCTTTCACGCTTAGATAATAATGCTTATAGTAGTGAACTAATTGATAGTCGTTGGCAGTTTGAATATTTTGTAGGTGTGGGGTTTTTCACTGATAGTAGTACTTCGTCACGAAAAGATATTAGCAATAAACCGTACTTACGAATAGCTCATGGATGGGCTACGCCATCTAATATTGGTGATATCATTCGTTTAGAATCAGAAAAAGATGAAGAAAATAATCAATTAACATCTGTTTTCTATGGTCTACCTTTAACTGATGAAATATTTTCGTTACCAATCGATCTTTATTTAACCCCAGGTTATGTACAACATTGGCAATCTGATGTTCAAAACTATAGTTCTGAATTTGTAGTAGCAATTAAAGCATATGCAACCATTTCATGGCCTACGAAATGGCGATTTGGTGTAGCTGAAGGCTTATCATATATAAATAATGTATCTTATATTGAGCAAACAGAGATGGATGAAAAAGGGTACCGTGAAAGTAAGTTACTCAATTATTTAGATTTTTCTTTTGATGTAAATTTAGGGGACCTATTTGAACAAAGTGATTTAGATGGTGTTTGGGTAGGGTATAGCATCCATCATCGCTCGGCTATTTTTGAAAATTCATCTCAATATGGACGCATTAAAGGTGGGAGCAATTATAATACGATTTATGTTCAGTTTGATATTTAGTCTAAATATTTGAACTTAATAGTAAATGGCACTCGTTCTGAGTGCCATTTGAATATGAAAAAAGGTTTACTATAAGCTATTTTAACCGCACTTAGAGTCTCCACAGTTTAAGCACGTTTGACAACCATCTTTGACAATCACTGATTTATTATGGCATTTATAACAAAGAGTAGCACTTGGTGGAAAATTAGCTGAAGCCTCAACTTCTTCTTTCGTTTCTTGTTGTTGTTCTAATTCTGCTTTTTTTGCTTCTAAAAAGGCTTTCTGATGCTCATCCATTTCAGGGTCTTCAATTAGCCCAATGCCTTTTAGGTGCTGTTCAATTACATTACCAATTTCAGCAATTAATGAAGGAACATATTTACCTTTATTCCAGTAGCCACCTCGAGGGTCAAAGACAGATCGAAGCTCTTCTACAAGGAAGGCACAATCACCACCTTTTCGAAAAACCGCAGACATAATACGAGTCAGTGCAACAATCCATTGGTAATGCTCTAGGCTTTTTGAGTTAATAAAAACTTCAAATGGACGGCGGATCTCATGCTTTGTTCCTTCATTTAGTACAACATCATTGATTGTAATAAATAGTGAATGCTCTGACACATGCTCTGGTGTTTTTAACTTGTAGGTTGAACCTAACAGTTTTTCTGGTCGTTGGATCATTTCATGCATTTGCTGGATGTTTGTTTCTGGTACAGCTTGTTGAGCAACAGGCTCATCGTCTGACTTAACTTTAAAACCAATAATTTTACTGTCAATCTTCTTGACCATGGATAAACCCTTTACTGTGTTAATAGGAGGAGAAAACAACTATATCTATTTGGATTAGTGTTACTCCCCAGTTATGTTTTGATGGAATATATTACCTAGAATTTACCGTAGTAACCTTCTTTTAGCGCATCATATAAGTTAGCAGCGCTGTGCATTTCACCGTCGTACTCAATTTGCTCATTGCCTTTAGCTTCGATAGTTGTACCATCTTCTAATGTGAAACAATAAGTTGTCTTTTCAAGATCTTCTTCTTTTACTAAGACCCCTTGGAATACTTCAGGGTTAAAACGGAAAGTAGTACAGCCTTTTAAGCCTTTATCATAGGCATCCATATAAATTTCTTTAAAGTCTTCAAATGGAAAGCTTGTTGGAACATTCGCTGTTTTTGAAATAGATGAATCAATCCATTTTTGAGCAGCAGCTTGAACAGCTACGTGTTGGCTTGGTGTTATATCGTCGGCAGTAATGAAATACTCTGGTAACTGAGTTTCACTATCCGTGCTATAAGGCATTGCTTTTTGATTAATAAGCTCACGATATGCTAGTAGTTCAAAGCTATAAACATCAACATTTTCTTTTGATTTTTTGCCCGTTTTAATCACATTGCGAGTGTAGTGGTGCGCAAAGCTTGGTTCAATACCATTACTGGCATTGTTTGCAAGAGATAGAGAAATAGTACCCGTTGGGGCAATAGAACTATGATGAGTGAAGCGAGAGCCGTGTTCTATTAATTGCTCAACCAATTCAGGTTCAACTTCTGCTAATTGTTGCATATAACGACTGTATTTAGCGTGTAATACTTTACCTAGGATTTTATCTCCTAACTTAATACCGTCATTCAGCATTTCTGGGCGCTGACGAAGCATTTTAGCTGTTACGATAAAGTTTTCTTCCATCACAGGTGCTGAGCCTTTTTCATGCGCTAATGCAAGGCCAGCTTTCCAGCCTGTAATTGCCATTTCTTGTGCTATTTTCTCTGTAAAACTGACCGATTCTCTACTGCCATATTTATGCTGTAACATTGTTAATGTCGAGCCTAACCCAAGAAATCCCATTCCATGACGACGTTTATTTATGATTTCATGACGTTGTTTTTCTAATGGTAATTGGTTGATTTCAACTACGTTATCAAGCATACGGGTAAAGATTGAAATGACTTTTTTATAAGCGTCCCAATCAAAATATGCCGAATCTGTGAATGGGTTTTGTACAAATTTAGTTAAATTAACTGAACCTAAAAGACAAGCACCATAAGGTGGAAGTGGCTGCTCACCACATGGATTAGTTGCACGAATTTCTTCACAGAACCAATTGTTATTCATTTGGTTTACTTTGTCGATCAGAATAAAGCCAGGCTCTGCATAATCGTAAGTGGATGTCATTATTACATTCCAAAGATTACGAGCCGGTAAAGTACGATAAACTTTACAGGCAACCAAGCCTAGGTCGTTTTCAGCTAATCCCTCTTTTGTTGGCCAATCAGCCCAGACAACATTCTCATCAGAGTATAGATCCATGTGGTCTAGTTTGGCTTCTTTTACTGTAATAGGAAAAATAAGTTGCCATTCAGCATCTTTTTTCACTGCTTCAACAAAGTCCTCTGTGATTAATAGAGATAAGTTGAATTGACGTAACCTGCCATCTTCTCTTTTTGCTCGAATAAAATCGATAACATCAGGATGACGAATATCCATGGTACCCATTTGTGCCCCACGGCGGCCACCAGCAGAAGAAACGGTAAAACACATTTTGTCGTAAATATCCATAAACGACAATGGACCAGAGGTATAAGCGCCAGCACCTGAAACGAAAGCACCACGAGGACGTAAGGTTGAGAAATCATACCCAATACCGCAACCTGCTTTTAAGGTTAGACCTGCTTCGTGAACTTTACCTAAAATATCATCCATTGAATCACTGATAGTCCCTGAAACAGTGCAATTAATGGTTGATGTAGCAGGTTTGTGCTCAAATGCTCCTGCATTAGAGGTAATACGTCCCGCAGGAATAGCACCATTGCGAAGAGCCCATAAAAACTCCGTATTCCAGTGTTCTTGAATGTCTGATGACTCAAGAGCTGATAGCGCTTTTGCGACACGTTTAAACGTATCGTCCATAGTGAGGTCAATACGTTCGTTCTGTTTGTTTTTTAGGCAATACTTGCTTTCCCAGATATCCACAGATGTTGATTGGTAAGGAATATTATTGGATATGGAATCGAAATCTAGCGTATTTTTAGATTGTGACATCAAGATACCTTAACAGCTTAATAATGAGAGGGATTCTGAATGTTTTATTCAGCGGGCAGATCAAAACATTATCTAGAGAAATCTTCAAGTCTTGACAAGAAAAATAGAAGGATCTGTCAATAAAACGTCAGCGTGTCAATTTTTATTGTTTAATTTCAAGGGGTTATTTATTGATAAATTTGATACTTAAATGTGCATTGTTTGGTGCTATTTTTTGATGTATGTCATAAAGAATAATCTTTCCTATAAATTTCACGTTCAGAGTGATGATTATTCTTTGTGATGAAAAATAAGTAAGCTATTATTTTTGGAACAAAGATCAAGAAATTCTCATGGAGTGAGTAAAGGATTACTATGCGAATATTTCAAAAAATAACGATAGGGATGCTAATTCTTTCTATTATTACGTTGATTTGGTATCACTTTCGTGGAGATACTAAAACGTTAACTGTTGACCCAAAAATGTATCAATTTTATGCAGCAGATGATAGGAAAATTGGAGGGGTCAGTGAGGCTGTTTTAGTTGAAAGGAATGGACACCCATCGTTAAAATGTGACATGAAAAAAGCAGATTATGCATGGCCATACTGTGAAGTCGCTATTCGTTTTTCTGATAGTATTTTTGAAGGGGTTGATTTGTCTTCTTACTCTAAACTGATTTTAGATATAGATTATAAGAGTGCAGATCCTAATGGGCGATTACGAGTCTATTTAAGAAATAGTAACCCTATATATACTAAAAGAAATGATGAAGCGTCTTTAAAGTTCAATGGTGTCGAATATGAACCTGGATTTAACGCAGGTGTAAAAGAATTACAACTTGCTGACTTTCAAGTAATGACTTGGTGGATCGCTGACTATAAAGTCCCAGTAGAGCATGCTGCCCCAGAGTTTTCGAATGTATCTATTATTGAAATAGCAACATCATCGACCGTTAAGAGTGGTGATTTTGAAATAACGGTTAATAGCATTGAATTTCGTGGATCTTGGATTAAAGAAAATACCTTACTAAAAATTATTTTATATGCTTGGCTCATCATGATCATGGGTTATGTATTGTATGAACAAAATAGATTAAACCAAAAACTGCAAGCAAGTAGTTATCGTGAGACTCGTTTGCGTAAGCTGAATGGAAACCTTAAAGAAAAAAATATAGAGTTTGCTGAGCTAGCACACCGTGATTCGTTAACTGGGGCTCGAAATCGAAATGCAGTTCGAGATTGGTTAGAGCGAATGTCTCAACAAGTACGTTGGGGGAAACAAACATTTTCAGTTATCTATATTGATATTGATTACTTTAAAAAGGTTAATGATGAGTTAGGTCATCAAGTTGGAGATGATATTTTAAGAGAATTTGTTTTAGTTATTACTGGAGCAATCAAAAGTACTGACTTTTTGGTTCGCTGGGGAGGGGAGGAGTTCATTGTTTTCAGCCCAAATAATAACTTAGAGCAAGCAGCCGAGAAAGCCGAGCATATTCGTCATACTATTGAACATCATTCATGGTGCCACAATAAACTTTTAACTGGTAGTTTTGGTGTTGCTGAAATGAAGGATGAGCGTATTACCGAGGTAATAGCACGCGCAGATGATGCTTTATATAAGGCTAAAAATCGAGGACGAAACCAGATCGTGACTAGTAAGAATATCAATGTATCTGAAAATCGATATTTTAGTTAATTTTAAAGCCTTATGACAATGATGTGATATGGCTTTTTATTGTAGGGGAGCCTCAGGTAAGGTCTTATGCTTAATTGGCTCTTTAGGCCCTAAGAATTTCGGTTGAACATTAAAAATATACAAATCAAGAATAGCTTTTGTTCTTGCTAATACTTCTCGTAATCGAATTTTAGTATTAGCCCAGCCTGTTGGGGAAGGGACAATAAGACAAACAGTATCCATTGAAAAGTGATTAGCAATAAAAACAGCGCGTTGACAATGAAACTCTTGTGAAACAATGGTTAAGCTGTTTGCCTCAAAAACCTGTTGAGCTCTTTGAACTGAGTCTAGGGTTCTAAATCCTGCGTAATCTAATGTAATACTTTCTTCTGGTATTCCTGCTTTTAAGAGATCTCTTTTCATGGTCCATGGTTCATTATATGAACGGTGAGCATTATCACCACTCAATAAAAAATGAGTGACCTTATTTTGTTTATATAATTTGATAGCCGCATCAATACGATATTGATAGTAAGGATTTAATGTTCGACGAATGTATTTACTAGTACCAAGAACCAAGGCAGTTTCTTGTACTGGTAGTGTTTCAATACTTTTGTATAACTGAGGGGCTGATGAGAGAGAGATCGAGAGATCAGCCAGCAATATAACAGATGTGATTATTCCAATAAGGATTGCTGTTATTTTTAGCCACTTTGCAAATTGGTTAATTAACTGGGATCTCATTGTGCCTCAATTTAGCTGAATGGAAAGTTATACTTGGCGATTTTTTTGTGCCCACATACCAATAATAATAAAGGTAGAAAGAACAATAGCAAGCATAAAAGCAGGTTGTATAGAAAGCAAAGCCGAGGTGAGAAAAGGTGATGCTTTTACGATTAATAGACCGTAGCCAAAAGCATTAACCCCAATAAAAGCTAATGTTCGAATTAAAAAATGCTTTCCTGACAAAAAAGCTCGGAGTCCTCGGTTTATATCGCCACCAAGCATGACTAATGCACAAGCTATCATCGCCACTGAAATATCAGATAAATATGGAGTTAGATAATTACCAAGAGTATTAAAAAAAGAGAGTATTTGATTCATATAGTTAAGTTATTTTAGTGTCTATAATTATAGTATCGGCAGGATGTATTATTTATTGAAAAACCAGAGTGTCATTACTCTGGTTTTTTTGGTTACTACCTAATTGATAGGTATTGTATTAAAAAGCAGTACGTTTGTAACGACGATAAACTGGCTTCCAGAAATATTGCTCAATTTTTTGCATTAATGCTTCATCAGTAATTTCTAAGGCATAACCTTGTTCAATGGCTTTTTTAGCCACGGCAAAGGCAATTTTCTTAGAAACCGTGTGAATTTCTTCTAATGGTGGAAGTAGAGCGCCTAAGCCATTAATCGCAAGTGGAGAACACTCAGATAAAGCACGGCTTGATTCCATTAGCATCTCATCAGAAACACGGGTAGCTTTAATCGCTAAAACACCTAAACCAATACCAGGGAAGATGAAACTATTATTACATTGTGCAATTGGGTAAGTTTGACCATGATGTGTAACAGGATCAAATGGGCTACCTGTTGCCACTAATGCTTGTCCATCAGTCCAGCGAATAATGTCATTCGGTGTTGCTTCAACACGACTTGTTGGGTTTGATAATGGGAACACAATAGGGCGTTCACAGTGTTTATGCATCTCTTGGATAACTTCTTTGCTGAATAAACCAGGAGCTCCAGAAACACCAATTAGAACGGTTGGTTTAGCATTGCGCATAACATCAACAAGTGAGTAGTTTGGCTCTTCAGATGTCCATTCTTTTGTATTTTCAGTTTTTTGCACTAAACGTTGTTGGAAATCTAGTAGGTTTGGCATGCCTTCTTGCAATAAGCCCCAACGGTCAACCATGTATACTTGTGAGCGCGCTTGAGCATCTGAAATACCTTCGGACACCATTTGAGCAATAATTGCTTCAGCAATACCACAACCCGCAGAACCTGCGCCTAAGAATGTAACGCGTTGCTGTGATAAAGAGCTTCCTGCCGCTTTACACGCCGCAAGTAGTGAACCTACGGTAACTGCTGCGGTACCTTGGATATCATCATTAAAGCAACAGATACGATTTTTGTAGCGCTCAAGTAAAGGCATTGCATTTTTTTGAGCAAAATCTTCAAATTGAACTAAAGCTTGAGGCCAACGGCGTTGAACAGCTTGAATGAAGTCTTCAACGAAATCTTTATATTCGTCACCAGTAATACGAGGGTGACGCCAGCCCATGTACATTGGATCAGCAAGACGTTGAGGGTTATTCGTACCAACATCAAGAACGATTGGTAACGTATGAGCAGGACTGATACCGCCACACGCCGTATAAAGTGCTAATTTACCAATAGGGATGCCCATGCCACCGATACCCTGATCACCAAGACCAAGAATACGTTCACCATCGGTAACCACAATTACTTTTACGTTTTGGTTTGCCGCATTATTTAATAGGTCATCGATGCGGTTTTTGTTCTCATAAGAGATAAATAGGCCACGACCACGGCGATAGATGTTTGAGAAGTTTTCACACGCAGCACCAACGGTTGGCGTGTAAATAATAGGCATCATTTCGCTGATATGATTTTGTACTAAGCGATAAAATAACGTTTCATTTGTGTCTTGAATATTACGAAGATAGATATGCTTGTCCATATCATTTTCAAAGCTTTGGTATTGCTTATAAGCACGGCCTGTTTGCTCTTCGATGCTTTCGATAGCTTCAGGAAGTAAGCCTTCTAAGTTAAAATATTTACGTTCAGTTGTACTAAATGCGCTGCCTTTGTTTAGCAGAGGAGTACTTAGAAGTGCTGGACCAGCATAAGGGATATATAGAGGACGTTTGTTGTTATTCATTGTTATGCTTCTTCAAATCAAGAATGAACCACAGATCCTATGCCTACTTAACGAAAATATCAAAGTGTGAATGAAAATAAAATGCGAATACAGTCATGTTTTTATCAATCAAATCCGATAGAGTAGTGAAATATTCTATTATTTTTCGGTTTATATGTTTTTGTTACCAATTAATGCGATTTACTCTAAGTTTTCGTCTTCTATTTTACATAAAAATGTGGTTGTTCAATCTGAAACCGGATCAGGTAAATCAACGCATCTTCCTTTATGGGCGGCAGAACATGGTCGAGTCTTGGTGATTGAGCCAAGACGAATTGCCTGCACAGCTCTTGCTGAATATCTAGCGTTACAAGAATCTTGTACGTTAGGGAAGGAAATTGGTTATGCGATTAAACTTGATATTAAATATAGTGAAGAAAGTCGAGTTGTTTTTGTCACTCCTGGTATTGCTTTAAAATGGTTTATGGAAGATAAACTAGCGACATTTGATTTGGTCATGATTGATGAATTTCATGAGCGACGTTGGGATACTGATCTTTTGTTGTCTTTACTTAATTCGTATAAGAAACATCGTTTAATTTTAACGTCAGCCACCATGGATAGTCAGTCATTAGCTGCTTATATTGATGCTGAATTACTGATGGCTGAAGGCCGACAATTTGCTGTTAATTTATCGTATGATGCTGAACACGCTCAGAAGATGCCGTCTAACAAAGAATTGGAGGCGCGTATTATTAATACGATAGAATCTGTCATTCAGTTAGGTGAGGCCGGTGATATTCTAGTATTTCTACCAGGAAAAAAAGAGATCACACAATGTATTCAAAGTGCTTTGGCCAAATTTCCACATTGTCTAGTTCTTCCATTATTTGCAGGCGTATCTGATACCCTTAGGCAGCAAGCTTTAGCGCCATCTCAGCAGCAACGAATTATATTTTCAACCAATGTAGCTGAAACCTCTCTTACTATTCCAAATGTTACAGTGGTTATTGATTCAGGACTTGAACGAAGAACACAGCAAAGAAATGGGCGAACAACACTGTCATTGCAATCCATATCTAAAGCAAGTGCACAACAACGTTCAGGTCGGGCTGGGCGAACTCAAGAAGGGCAAGCGATCCGCTTATATGGTGAACATGCACCGCTTGATAGAATGACACCTCCTGAACTACAGCGAGATGAGTTAGTTGAGGCGGTTCTTGCTGCTGCAAGTTGTGATTCCGTTTTGCGAAGTCTAGTATTTTTAGAACCTTTACCAGAAAAATCACTCCGAATAGCTGAAGAAAAATTACAGAAAATAGGGGCCATTAATTCAGAATTGAACATTACAGATTATGGTTTACGCTTATTTCCATTACCAATCGATACACTGTTTTCTCATCTGATTTCTGAAATAGAGGGTAAAGCAGAGAAAGAAACCGTGGTTGATTTAGTTGCTGCACTTTCTGTCTCAAATAAACTGTTCTCAATATCTAAATCCGATATTGCTTTAGATGAGTTTTTACGTTGGAATCCTCAATCGTGTGATTTAATTACACTAGTTTCAATTATTCGCGGACATGAATGCCATGGATTAAATATTGATAATGAATTACGTAAAGAGGCACAAACGTTAGCTATACAAATTAGAACGGAATTAGAATTGCCAGATCTAGAGGTAAGTAGCCGTTTAAAAAGAGAAGAAGTATTAATTCAAATTATCTCTAAGTTGCCTGAGTTAGTTTTTGTTCGTCGAGAGAAACGCCGAGAAGCTTTTGGTAATGGTTATTTGGAAGTGGTTCTTGGACGTAATAGCCATTTCTTATCGACACATGAAGCAGCTATTGTTTTTGATCAGTTTTCTCTTCCTGGTAGAGGTAGTAAGCAAACTCTTACCATTGGAACAGTTTTATCTCCTATCAATATATTATGGATAATAGAGGCAGGACTTGCTGAGTGTCGTCTGGGCGAGTGTATTAGTGATAAGGAAAATATTAAAATTGCTCATGAATATTATTATGCGAGCCGTAAACTAAAAACGGAGTATGTTGAACCGTCTGAAAAGGATGCTATTCCTGCAATTGTTTCTCAAGTAAAAGAAGGATATTTATTTCCACAGTTAAAAGAGAAAAAAGAGGGAGAAATTGCCGCTTGGTTGCTTTATTGCCAATTAAATGGCAATAAATCAGATAAAACTATAACGTTTGAATCTTGGTTTACACAACAACTAACTGAATTAGGCGTAACGTCTTTGGATGATTTAGCATTGTTTGATGAATCCGATTTTGTCTTTAATGGAGTCCCTGAGTGGGAATTAGATGATTTTTTAACGAAATACCCACAAACAGTAATATTGCCTGATTTAACCTTATCTGTTGATTATTTCCCACAAAGTAAACGAGTTTTACTAACATATAGAAAAGGTGGAAGAAAAGGAGATGTGAAAAGATGGGAAATCCCTCCTTGGTCTGGCTGGAGAATTCAATATCAAAAAGCCAGTCGTAAAATCGATATAAAATAGTTAAGTTATATAAAATGTAATGTAGGTATGCATTTTGCTTATATATGAAAAAGGCAAGTTACTGACAAAAGGTCAATTATGAAAAAATGGATGCTATTGATTGCATTGGCGATACCCGTGATGACATCAGCAAAAGAGTTAAATCGTATTCACGGTTATGAAGACAGTTATTTATTAGGCAGTTATACCAACGACATTAATAAACAAACTTATATTGATGGTGGGTTTGAAGATGCCGATGGTTTACAGCAAATTGAAGTGAAATTTCAGTTTTCTTTGGCTGTTCCAATAATGCCAATTAATCAAAGTACTTCTTTAATGTTCTCTTATACTCAAAAGTCTTTGTGGCAATTAGCGAATAACGATATATCGTCACCGTTTAGAGAAACAAATTATAAACCTCAGTTTTTCTTGATGCATCAATCAAATATGTTGTTATTTAATAGCGCTGAAATTGGCTATATGCATGAGTCAAATGGGCAAACAACCAGCCTATCACGTAGCTGGGATCGTATGTATGGGGCGCTAGAGCGATTAGATGGACCAATACAATATGGTATTAGGGGTTGGTATGTATTCAAAGATGAAGAAAATAATGAAGATATCACTGATTTTTTAGGCGACTATGACGTTTGGATTAAAATGGGTAATGAAGTAGGTACATTTAATACGCGTTTTCATCATAACTTCAGTACTAATAAAGGCGGCATAGAAGCAGGTTACACATTGAATATAAACAAATTTGTTGGTTTTTATACTCAAGTTTGGACAGGGTATGGTGAAACACTAATTGATTATGATCATGACCAAACACGAATTGGTATTGGAATGAAACTACTTCCACCAAATTAATCGTTTGTTATAGATAATATTTAACCTCCAACTTGGAGGTTTTTTTTGGTTATGATCTTCTGACATCTGATGATGATCATTGCGGTAATCATGAATTTGAATTACGATCGCGACAAATTTTTACTAGAGTAAAAAATATGATAATAATGATGTTACTGAGTTTTGTTCTTATAGGTGCTTTTTTGTGGTGGTTTTTTAGCCGTAGTCATGCTACTTCACTTAATCCTGTTTGGATGATTTTTATCGTTGTCATTAGTATTATAGTAATTTTCTCATCGGGTTTACGACCTGAAAAATTTGCTGTTAATAATAAAGTGATTACTGAGCCTTTAGGCCCGTTATCGTATGACGATAAAATGCGGTATTTAGAAGACCAATTAAAATTATCACCAAATGATGCGGATCTTTGGTTTGAAATTGGCCAAGGCTATTTACTTAATGGCGAATTAAAACCGGCTAATATTTGCTTTGGTTATGCAATACGATTAACTGAAGAACCAACGGCAAATCAGTACGCTGCAAAAGCAACAGCTCAATACTATTTACATTCTCAGCTGTTTGACGAAGAAATTGAGGAGCTACTGAATAAAGCATTAGCATTAGATGAGTATAACCAAGCCGCATTAACTTTAATTGCTTCCGATCATTTTGTGACGTTCCGTTATCAAAAAGCGATTAATGCTTGGCAGAAGATTTTAGATTCAGAAAGAGTCGATGTAGATAGAGTCACTATTATTAATTCAATTAACCAAGCAAAACAGCTGATGCAAGCTCGCCGCTAGTTAAAGAGTTAAAGATATGAAAAAGCCGACACGTCATCTGAAGTGTCGGCTTTTTTATTGGTGCTTAGTTAATAAGATTTATCTCTTATTTGACGATTATTTTATTGGTGCATAATCGGTTGATTGACGTTCTTTAGCTTGATTTTCCCACTGAGGAACCACTGTTTCTAAGAAGTGTTTTTTCTCAGCATTCATGCCTTCCATATCCATGCCTAAGGCTTTTTGTGCCGCTGCCTTAGTTGAAATGTCTGGAATTGCGATAGGGTCGGTAATGCCTTTTTTCGCTAGTAAACGAACTAACTTAGTACGAGCATCTGCAGCTTTATCAACAGCAGTCCCTAATACTTCTAGAGCGATCTCAGGTGCATGCATATGAACGCCGTGTGAAGCAATCGCATAATCCCAACGCCATTGTGCATGACGAATATCTTGTAGGATTGGCTCCATTTCTTTTTCAGTTGCGCCAGCATCCCATGCCGCACCCGCTTCAAAATGAGCGGCTACAATTTGACGTTCAGCGGTTAGCTTCATTTTTACTACTTGTGCTTTACGACTAGCAACAACGCCTTGTAGCATTTCTTTAGATTGTGTATGACAGTTTGCACACGTATCTTCAAAGCGATCGAACGGGTTGCCTACTTTATGGTCAGTATAAACTGTGCCATCTTCTTTTTTAACTTTTGGCATATGACAATCAACACAAGTTACGTTGTTTTTACCATGAATGCCTTCTCGCCATGTTTCGTAGCCTGGGTGTTGTGCTTTTAGCATTGGTGCTTTAGATACTTTATGTGTCCAGTCTTTAAAGCCAATCTCGTCGTAGTACTCTTCCATTTCATCAACCGTAGTCCCTTTATCCCAAGGGAATTTAACGGCTTTGGTTTTTCCTGTGAAGTAGTATTCTACGTGACATTGACCACAAACAGAGGCTTGTTGATCTAAACGAGATTGATCACCAAAAGGTTTACCAATTGCGTCCATCGCTCGTTCTACGTGCGGCTTAGTAATAGCTAAAGCAGGTTCACCATTTTTAAAGCCTTCACTACGGGTATCATGACAATCGGCACAGCCAATCGGGTTTTGAATTTCGCTACCCAGACGTGCCCATTTACCAGAGAAGTAACCGTCTTCGCCTTGCTCTTCAATTACACGGCCAACATCAGGGCTTTTACAGCTCCAACATGCCATTGGCATAGGGCCTGAATTTGCATCCGTTGGGCCAGCTGTTCGAAGGGTTTGTCTTACGTCATCTATCGCATAAAAATGTCCACGAGCTTTATTATAGTCTTTTGCAAAACCATAACCTGCCCACATGATCACCATATTTGGGTCTTCGGCTAACGCATCTTCAATTTGTACGCTGTCAGAGGTAGAGCGCCATGATTCATATTGATCGGCATGCTCTTTTGCATAAGCTTCATTACGAGGGTCAACTCGCTCAGTTTTTTCAGATGCAGCAAAGCTGTGGCTACTTAATAATAACGTAGTCACCATGGCAATTGCAGCGGCTGAACGACGGGTCCATTGCTTTTTCACAGTAAGTATCTCCAATATTCTTGTTATGAATTAGCCAAGCGTTGTGAAAGCGACTATCAATCAGAATTGGAAACATAATGAGTATATCGTAGATAAGGGACGGTCATTTTTTCATCGGGGTTTGTATTGATTTACATCAAGTTACATAAGTGATCTATATCACTAATAAATACTTATACCCCTAAAGTGTTAATTTAAATGCACCTTATTAATAATGGTTCTTATTTGCTTTAAATAACAGTGAGATAAGGCTATCTGCGCCATGTCACAAAAGTGGTGGATAGATATAATCAACAGGACACATTTTGTATTATTTCGATACATTTATATATAAACTGTCTCTGTTAAGCGTTGTGGCTAACTATCCAATGAGAATTGATTTCAATGAAGAGCTTATTTCTTCATCAATACAATAACTCATCCATTTTATTTTATGCGTCCGATCTTTAATTGATTTGACTGACATAAAGTAGGAAAGGGAAGGATATAACATGGGCAAAGTTAATTTAGCCATAGCCACAATGTTGAAGCTACTCTTCGCATTTTGTCTCTATGGTTTGTCTCTCAATGTTGCTGCAGATGAATCGCCCCAAATAGAGGCTGACTCATCAACTCGACATGAAGTGACGTTAATTCGTGACCGAGACTACGCATGTACTCAATGTCATAAAGATGAAAAAGAAACACTTAAAGGTTCACACGGTGAAGATGCATTTGCCATTCTTAAACGTGATGTGAATTGTGTAGAGTGTCATAAATCAATTGGGCCTGAACACCGAGATGGTGCACCTCAAGTTACCAAATATTCTGCGGCACAATCAAAAGTCGGCACGGAAAAAGTGACCCTCTCGTTTGATGAAATTTTACAAGCTAATAGCCAATGTACTGATTGTCATACCTCAGAAAGATTACGTGATGATAGCTGGACACATGACGTTCACGCTAAAAACTTAACCTGCTCATCTTGTCATATTGTGCATGGAGAAAAAGAAGCGGTACTTTCTTTTGACCATTCATCAAAGATAAAGATGTGTGTTGATTGCCACGCTGATTTTAATCAGAAAGAAAATAAGCTAGGAGAATAGTATGAGTTGTTCTAGACGAAATTTTTTAGCGGGTTCAGGTGCGGTTATCTTTACTACTGGAGTGGCGACTACCTCATTAATGAGCAGTAAAAAAACGCTGGCTTATTCGATGGAAGACGGCGCAAAACGCTATGGTATGGTGCATGATGAGACGGCCTGTATTGGTTGTACTGCCTGTACTGAAGCATGTCGAGAAGTGAACAGCGTGCCAGAAGGTGTTTCTCGATTAGAGATTATCCGTAGCGAACCGCGCGGAGAGTTCCCTGATGTCGATTACCGCTTTACTCGTAAATCGTGTCAGCATTGTGAAAATGCTCCGTGTGTAATGGTGTGTCCGACAGGCGCTGCTTATAAAGATGAAGCAACAGGTATTGTTGATGTTCATAATGAGAAATGCGTAGGCTGTGGCTATTGTTTAGCGGCGTGTCCTTATCAAGTACGTTTCTTTAATCCTGTTACCAAATCAGCAGATAAATGTGATTTTTGTCGTGAGACGAATTTAGCTCAAGGCAAACAACCTGCGTGTGTTGAATCGTGTCCAACAAAAGCACTGATCTTTGGTGACTTGAACGATAAAAACAGTGAGATTAATGCGGTATTAAGCAATAGCGTATTTTATCGAGACAAAGTGGATCTAGGCACTAAGCCTAAGTTATTTAAGATCCCAAACCAAAAAGGGGAGATTTAAGATGAGTGCATGGGAAGCTGCGTTTAATTTTGACTCCTTAGTTTGGGATTGGATCATAGCGATCTATCTTTTCTTAGCCGGTATATCTGCTGGTGCCGTTATGATTTCAATTTATTTGAAGCGTAAAGTCATCGAAGGAGATCCTGCGCATAATGGAATAATTAAAGCCACGGCGATTTTAGCTCCATTTGGAATTATTGCTGGTTTAACTATTTTGATTTTCCATTTAACGAAACCGTTATCTTTTTGGAAAATAATGATCTTTTTTAACCCTACATCGGTAATGTCGATGGGGGTTATCTTATTCCAAGTATATATGGTTGTTTTGTTTGCTTGGATAGGGGTTATTTTCAGAAAAGAAATCATGGCTTTCTTAAAAGGGAAGTTTGGTTTTATTGATGCAATTTTGCTTAAAATAGAACAGTTTGAGAATGCATTAGAAGTCGTCTTAGCGGTGTTAGCTATTATGCTTGCTGCTTATACTGGTTTCTTGTTATCTGCATTACAAACTTACCCAATGTTAAATAACCCAGTACTGCCGATTTTATTCTTGTTCTCAAGTTTATCTTCAGGTGCTGCGGCGTGTTTATTATTTGGTATTTTAGGTTTTGGGGAATCGAGCACAAGCACTTCAGTAAAGTGGATTCATAATTTCGAACGACCAGTTGTGCTGTTCGAGTTATTTGTTTTAGTTACGTTCTTTACTGGATTAATCTTCAGCGGAGGCCAAGGGGAAGTTGCCGCTTGGGCTGCGATTGGTGGTGGATTTTGGGGCACTTGGTTCTGGGTTGGCGTTATTGGTTTGGGTATGATTGCGCCATTGGCCCTTAACGCTTTCGCACCAAAAGAAATGACACATGGCAAAGGCTTTATCTTTGTTGTTACGTCACTAAGTTTACTTGGTGTATTAATGCTGCGAACATTTGTTCTCTATGCAGGGCAAATGACCGTCGTATAATGTAGTATCGTCATGTTTATCTTAAGTTACTTATTTAAGTCACACTAGGATAAGCATGACGTTTTTATTTTTTGAGGGATCAGTGGAGTCGTATGATTGCTGAAATAGGTCAATTTTGGTTAATAGCAACGATGGTGTTATCTTTTGTTGCTTCCATATCTGCTATATATGGAATATCACGTTCTCAGAATTCTTGGGCTACGTTAATTTTTCCTCTCTCGATTCTTAGTACTTTATTCTGTTTTCTTTCTGTGTCTGCATTGGGATATGGCTTCTATATTGATGATTTTTCTATTCGATATATTGCTGAACACTCTAACTCTGCATTACCTGTATTTTTTAAAATTGCCGCTATTTGGGGTGGTCATGAAGGGTCATTATTGTTTTGGGTATTAACTTTAGCACTATGGGCAGGGTTAATTACGCTAAAGAGAAAAACAATACAAACAGAGTACGTTATTCGAGTTTTATTAGTGCTTAATGCATTAATTGCTATTTTTTCAGCCTTTACTTTATTTGCTTCAAATCCTTTCATTATTTACGTTAACACACCATTAGAAGGTCGAGATTTGAATCCAATGTTGCAAGATATTGGATTGATATTTCATCCACCATTATTGTATTTAGGTTATGTAGGCTTTGCCGCAACGTTTGCTTTTGCGCTTGCCGCATTAATGATGAAGGACGTACCGCAATATTGGGTACAACACGCAAGACATTGGACACTACTAGCGTGGTCATTATTAACTGTAGGGATCAGTTTAGGCTCTTGGTGGGCATATTATGAACTTGGTTGGGGTGGTTGGTGGTTTTGGGATCCGGTTGAAAATGCGTCGTTATTACCTTGGTTAACCGCAACGGGTTTATTGCATACTTTAGTCGCGAGTAATCAGAAAAATCAACTCGTAAAAACGTCAATGATCCTATCGTTAATGACGTTTTGTTTGAGTATTTTAGGCACCTTTGTCGTTCGATCTGGGGTATTAACTTCTGTCCATGCATTTGCAGTGGACCCAACGCGTGGGATCATTCTGCTTCTGATCTTGTTTGTGGTTATGTTGGTTTCTTTATCTCTGTATGCATTCAAAAGTAGACAGTTAAATAGCCAACCTATTCGTCATTTTATCAGTCGTGATTTTTTGTTTTTATTGTTAGCTGGTCTATTTTCAATCGCAACAATTACAGTATTACTTGGCACATTCTATCCTATGATTTTCCAAATTTTCGGATTAGGAAATATCTCTGTTGGAGCGCCCTATTTCAATCTGTTATTTGTGCCAATGGCGATCGTTACTTTGTTCATGATGGCCGTGTCGGTCTTTGTTCATTGGGAAGGAAAGACGACAAATGCAAATACCAAGACGATCGTTATTTCAAGCTTAGTTTCTATTGTGCTAGGACTCGGAATATATCGTGTTCAATATGAAAATATAGCAGTAATCCCTAGCTTGGTTTGGGTGTTAGCTTTCGCGGTAATAATAGGTTCGGTGTGGTCGCTGCAACAGTCTAAAGGCAAAGCGATAGGAATGGTTATCGCGCACATTGGTATTGCTATTGTTATGATTGGTGCGGCGATGAACAGTGAGCATTCTTTTGAAAGCAGTGCAAAAATGGAACCGGGTATTATAGCTAAACTCGCCGATTATGAGATCACTTATAAAGAAACCGAACTACTAGTAGGTTCAAATTACACCGCAGAACAAGCGAATTTATTGATCAGTGAAAATGGCAAAGAAATAGCCATGGTTCAGCCACAACGCCGTCATTATCAAGTTCGTGTCATGAACATGAGTGAACCTGCAATGCATTGGTTTTGGCATGGTGATATATACGTGACGTTAGGCGAAAAATTAAAAGACGGCAGTTTCGCATTACGTTTACAATATAAGGCATACGTTCGATGGATTTGGTTTGGTTCTATTTTGATGGCGCTAGGCGGGGTATTGGCAATGATAAAGCGAAAGAGTAGTAAGAAATGAAGCCAGCAATAAAAGTAGGATTAGCGATTGTAATATGCGCGATAATCTTTAGTGTGTTATTTACAGGATTAGAAACCAAAGAGTCGAGTACATCAACGGCGATGGTAGGAGAGATCGTGCCTACGTTTGAATTACCAGAAGTCATGGATACGTCTATATTATTAGATGAATCGTTATTTCAGCAACAGCCACTAACTTTGCTAAATGTTTGGGCTGCGTGGTGTGGGATTTGCAAAACAGAACATCAGTTTTTGCATCAGTTAAAAGAGCAGGGCATAACCATCATTGGTTTAGATTATCGAGATGATCGCATTGCGGCTAAACAAGTGCTAGAGCAGACAGGTTCGCCATATCAAGCGGTGATTTTTGATCCAAGAGGATCGCTCGCAATGGATTTAGGTGTTTTTGGTACGCCGACCACTTTCTTAATTGATCAGAAAGGAGTGATATTGCATCGCTTTACTGGCGCTTTAGATGAGAAAAAGTGGCAACGTGAATTTGCTGACTTTTTTGAGGAGTAATAATGAAGCGTTTTTTTAATCTATTGGTGCCATTACTCTGTTTATGTTCCGTATTTTCCGTTAATGCATCATTGGATAGCAGTAATAGTTTATTTGTTGCCGCTGACAAAGCGATAATAGAAAGCGTAGAACTGTTTAAGTTTGATTCTTCAGAGCAACAGCAGCAAGCGATAGCCTTGGCAAAAAGCTTACGTTGTCCACAATGTCAAAATCAAAACTTAATTGAGTCAAATTCACCGATAGCGAAAGATCTCCGCTTAGAAGTGTATCAGCAAATTAAAGCGGGAAAGACAGATGAAGAGGTCGTGAGTTTCATGACGCATCGTTTTGGCGATTTTGTTTTATATGAACCGCCATTAAATGCTAAAACCTATGTACTTTGGCTATTGCCGTTATTATTACTTATTGGCTTTGGCATTATGGCGGTTAAATCAGTGAAGAAGAATCGTAAAGAGTAAGTTTAGCTTGCTAGTGCAGTGTGCTCTGCTTCATAAGACCATTCAACACAATATTTTGCTAATATTTCTAGTGAGTCTAAGCACTGCTTGGGTGAATTCATATTTTGTTCAGCCAATGCGACTGGAATTTCAGTACAACCAAAAATAACCGCTTCAGCGCCTTGGGCTAGCATATCCTCAAAAACAGGTAACATCATCGATTTCCCTTTCTCTACATTACCTGCTTTTACTTCGTATATTCCTGCCATTACTGCTTGTTGTTGTAAATCGTCAGTTTCAATCACATCAATATTATATTGGTTGAGTTTTTGTTGGTACATCTTGGTTTTCATTGTTGCCGTTGTTGCTAATAAGCCTACGGTTTTATGCTTACGTAATTGAGTTTCTTGTACTACGCTATCAATAATACTGATGGTATGAACATGGCTAGTTGCACTGAGTTGTGGATACCAATAATGTGCGGTGTTGCATGGAATCACGATACATTCCGCCCCTGACTGTTCTAATTGGTCAAAACTGTGTTTAATTTCAGGGTAAGGATCTTCACCATGACCCATGATAAATGCGGTTCTATCTGGAATTTGTGGAACACTACTTACAATCATTGGAATATGCTCTTGATCGTTATGTGCAGGTGTTTGGCTGATAATCTTCATCATAAATTCAACCGTTGCCAATGGCCCCATACCACCTAAAATACCTAATTTTTTATTCATAATACTATTCCTTCAATACGTGTTTTTATTAGAGTTAAAGAACGATAGGAGCAAGTAAGAATCCGAATCCAATAGCGACAACCACACCAGTTAAGCCTGGAAGCATGAATGGATGGTCGAAAATATGTTTCCCCATGCGTGTAGAGCCTGTTGAATCAAACTCAATAGCAGCAAGAGAAGTTGGATAAGTAGGTAGAACAAAAACACCCGTAACAGCAACAAATGACGCCAAGATTGCCCAGTGGGGTACGTTTAAACTTAAAGCTAATGGAACAATCAGTGGTGTTGTTGCTCCTTGAGACATTAGAAGTGTACAAGTACCAAAAAGAACGAGAGATAGCAGTATTGGATAAGAGTGAAGTAATGACCCCGCAAATTCTTTTATTTCAGGAAGGTGAGCATTAACAACGGTTGACCCCATAGTAACGATGCCTAAGATCACAGCAACAGAACTCATACCTGAACGGAATGTAGTAGTTCTAATAATTCGGTCAGGATGAATATTACAAGTAGGAACCATTAAACAGGCAGCGGCAAACATACTGACAATAATAATGTCTCGTGTTGACATTACAGCACCACTTGGGAATGAAGGACGAAGTGATGGAATTGCAGCATAAATAACAATGGCACAGGTAGCTAGTGCAAAGAACATCACAGAGTATTTTGCTTTTGGGTCAACCTTTTCAGCTACTTTTGTTGCTTGCTGTTTATTATCTTTTTGAATTTGTTGATAGATTACATCGTCTTTTAGTTCACACCCTTGGCGAGAAGCAACAAAAGCAGCAACCATAGCAGCAATAAAAGAGGCAGGTAAACAGATGGCCATTATTTCTAAAAAACTAACGCCAGCAGGCTCCATGATCGAGATCATCGCAGCCATTGCGGCTGAAATTGGTGGCCAGAGATAGCAACTTGAGAGGCGACAACCGCAGCAGAAAGTGGGCGAGAAGGCCTTTCTCCGATTTCTTTAGCTACTTCAGCAATGACAGGAAGTGTAGAAAATACGGTGTAACCTGTACCTGCCATAATCGTCATACACCATGTGATCATTGGTGCTAATACGTTGATGTATTTTGGGTGGCGACGCATTAAATTTCCTGCGTGATGAACCAACCAATCCATACCTCCTGCTGCTTGCATTGTTGAAGCTGCTGTTACCACCGACATGATGATTAAAATAACATCAATAGCTGGCGCACTAGGCTCAAGACCTAATCCGAGAGTTAATATCGCCAACCCAAGCCCACCAGCTAAACCAACACCGAGGCCTCCCATTTTTAAACCCCAATAAATACAAATTAATACCACAGATATTTCGATTATTACCGACATACAACATCCTATTTCATACTAAATAATTAAGTCGTTTTTATTCATCTTACTGATGATTAAGTTAGGTAAATCATGTCAGTCGTTATGATTTTTGTTAAATGCTAAGAATTGTAGGTGTATGCCAAATTGGCATAGTTGAAATGATTGAAATAAGATTTTAATCCCAGAAAGTTGGTGTTGTGAGTGTTTTTTATACGGTTAACACTGAATTATTTCTTTTTAAAGTAATTTGTTAGAGTTATCTCGTATAAATTTTTTTTATAAATCGTAATAATGCGCCTTAGGAATAGTGATGTTTATCTCTATAAAGTGGTAATGAGAAACTGGAATGAATGTAGAAAGTAAATGGTTAGAAGATTTTTTAGTATTGGCAAAAGTACGTAATTTTTCTCAAGCGGCAATATTAAGAAACGTGACACAACCTGCATTTAGTCGACGAATACGTTTATTAGAAGATACGGTTGGCGCTGAGCTGATTGATCGTAAAAGTAAACCTATTGAGCTCACTCCTAGTGGCAAGTTGTTTCGAGTTACTGCTCGAACATTAGTTAATCAAATTGTTACGGGGATTGATCAAATCTCAGATTTATCACGGCTTGGTGGCAATGTTGTTCAAATTGCGGCAGCGCATTCATTGGCAACAAGCTTAGTTCCTAAAATTCAAAGGTTATTACCAGAGAGTGATTACAAGCCTATATTAAGTGTTGAAGCGATTGATGTTGATCAGGCGACCAAAGAATTAAGAGAAGGGGCATGTGATATTCTACTAGCGTTTGACGATGAGATTCTCAGATTGCCACCTTATCAATCACAGTTAATTTCTAAAACAGAATTGTTACCAGTAAGCGCATGCAATGAATATGGAAAAGCAATATACAACTTTGAGCAAGAAGAACTTATTCCATGGTTAGCCTATAGTTCAACCTCATACATGGGAAGACAAGTTGAAATGGTACGAGATCAAGTGCAATTAAATCCAATATTTTCATCATCAATGACTGATATGCTAAAAATATTGGTTCTGGATCGTCAAGGAATTGCTTGGTTACCGGCATATAGTATTGAAGAAGAGCTGAAACAAAAAAAAGTCGCAATCATTGGTGACCCAACATTACGACTTCCAATTGAATATTATGCATACCGCTATCAAGCGAGATTACATCCAGCGGGCGAAAAAGTCTGGAGCATTCTTTGTGATATTGAATCTTAAGCTTTTTTTATTGGCTCTTTCTCTAAATTTATCGTTGGTACACAAAGAATCAAAATCGATGCACTGATCAGTGACGCAATAAGATCTGTTGGCCAATGCATACCAAGCCAAATACGACTAAAGCCAACGGCAACACCCCACGATATTACCACTGCCGTAAGTACATAATGCTTATGGCGAAGTAAAAATCCCCCCCAGAATAAAACACAGATAGCGGCGAAAATAGTATGGCCTGATGGGAATGAATAATTCATGCCTTGACGCCATTGGTCTATACGTGCGGGGCTTACTTGCTGTTTAACTTGAGTAATAAGAGTTTCTTTGTTTTCTTCACTGAGCGTATAAAAATCAGCGGTATTATCGATTAAATCAACCTGAACTAAAGCTTGAGTGTAAGGGCGGGGGATCTCAGTCACTGCTTTAACACCAATTTTTAGCATTAAACTTAATAGTAAAAGAATTGCAAATTGTAGGTAGAGAGAAAGTATTTTCTTTATTGGTAAACGTTTGATAATAGGAATACAGCAGAGTATCGCTGAAGTAAGCAGAAACATTGGAGAGCCTGCTGAGCTGCTGAGCGAAGTTAGAATGAGGCTTTCAGTATTTGATAAAAGACCGAATAAATTAGGAGTAGGCGCAAGGAAAAGCGCTATTAGCATACTTAAGATAAAGAAAATAAAGGTGATTAATTCGTAGATTCTATTTTTTGGGGTGAAAGTAAATTGCATAAGGATTCGGTCAAATAAATATCAATGTGATTAGTGTACCTTTTCTCAGGCGATTAACGTCAAAATTAAGTAAGGAAAGGCATTATGAATGTAAGAACTGATGATACAGAACTTTTTTTTGTTTATAAATCATGGTCTAATTACATGTCACTTCTTATTTGGTACCTACATGACTTCAGTTATTCGTCGAGCACAAGAAACGGATCTTTTTCGCTTAAATTCAATGATGTATCAACTACATGATGAGCATCATCAGCAATGCCCTGAGTTATTCAAAACGGCTTCAGAGATAGAAGAAGAGAAAAGTATTGCCCGCTATTTAGATGACCCAGAATGCATGGTGTATGTAGCAGAACTCGAAGGTGATGTTATTGGTTTTGTGACGGGGCATTTTTGTGAATTGATTTCAACGGTTAGTAAACCAGTAATGATGGCAACGATTGATGAACTGTATGTTGAACAAACAAGTCGTAGAGAAGGCATTGCTGAGAAACTAATAACAAGAATGGAACAAGAATTAAAAGACTATGGTGTTAAAGAGGTTTTTGTTGAAGTGTGGGGTTTTAATCAAGCCGCATTAGATTTTTATCATCAGCAAGGCATGAAAGAACATATCCATTATTTACGTAAAGCCCTAAAAGAGAGTGAAATATGAATAAGATATTTACTCTCTGTTTATTGTTGTCATCGTTTGCTACCTCATTTTTATCAATACCAGCACTAGCGGATCAAGAGGTTACTTCAAAAGGAGCCGTCTGTGTTGTGGATGATGGCTTTCGTGTCGTTTTGATTGAAGAATTGATTACGGGAAAACTATCATTGCCCGGAGGGTTGATTGATGTGGGGGAAACGCCTCAGCAAGCCGCAGAAAGAGAAACATGGGAAGAAGCAGGGCTTGTTGTTACAGCAAAAGAACAATTGTATAAAGACGATAAAGCCACGTTTTTTCGCTGTGTAAGTGATTCTGAAATTGTCGTTTTTGACCTCCAAACAAATGATGGTTTATTTCGAATTCCATCTTGGTTCTCTCCTCATTACGGTATCGAAACTGAAGCCGTTTATTTGAGTGAACCATATAAAATAACTCCAGAGCAGTACCGCTATCCACAACAACTAAAATTACTTCAGCATTGGTTTGCTAAACTATTAGACAGTGATAACCAAATCACGTGGGTAACGGATCTTATTGGTCAAGCGAGCGATATTCACCAAGCTGAACTGGGGCTGTTGATGTCGTTACGCGAAAGTATAAATAGTTTACCAACGGTTATTAACACCAGTATTAAAATATTTTTCACGATAATTAATGAAACAGGTACAGAAGCTTTTTTCTACTTTTTATTTATTGTCGCATTGGTTTATTTTGGTCGAGGAACCGCATTAACCTTATTGTTTGGTATTGTGTTAACTGTCATTTTTACAGAATTAGCAAAGTTAGGTCTGGCTTTACCACGCCCATTTGTTTATGTCCCTCAACTGCAATTAACGCAAGCTAATGGGTTTGGAATGCCAAGCATGAGCGCCATGCTTGCTACCGTTATTTACGGAGTATTTTATCTCGCTTTAAAGAAAAGAGATCTAGCACCAGCGCTACTTAACCGTTTCGTATTATTTTTTGTTGGCTTAATAATAACTCAGTCTATCGCTCAGGTATGGCTCGGTATTCATTTTTTGACGGATGCTATCGTGGGGATCGCTCTGGGGGCGATGGTGATTGTTCATTTTTCAAATCTGCAGAAAAAACATGGAGATTTACTGTATCGCGTGATTGAGAGTATACAGTTTTGGTTAATTATAGCGATTATCTCAAGCGGTATTGCGTTTACCATGCAATATATGAATTATTTATATATGGCAGCGATATGTTGGGGAGTGGTCCTTGCTATTCTTATATCAAAAGGAGTGGTGATAAAGAGCCTAAAAACTCGCGTGATTACCTTACTTACTTTATTTGTCGTGATACTACTTACTCGATATGGGGTGAATGTATTATTAGACTCATTAGAAAGTAGCTCTCTTATTGTCTTAATGGTGAAAGCGATAGCAAATTTCTCATTGATATTTGTGATTATCGTACTGGCAACTTGGTTACCGTGTCGCTTAGAGAGTAAAAAGGCGTAACAAAGAAAAAGAGTTAAGAAGGATTACTTGGTTGTCTTAATTGAACTTTTAAGACAACCAAGGAAAGAGTATTATCGCGTTATTTTTAATGTGCTTCTAGCCATACTAAGGCTTCATTCTGGATTGATGTTCTTGTCGTTTTGTATAACTTCTCACCTGTAAAATCACGATATATTTCTGCTTTTGGGTAAGATTTTGCTGCGGCTAAATTAAACCAAAAGTATGATTTCTCCATATCTTGTTTAACGTTTACCCCTTTGAAATAGAGAAAACCAAGATTACGCATGGCTGTAGCATTACCTAATTCTGCCGCTTGTATATAGAGCAGTTCTGCTTGATGAATGTTTTGCACTAACCCGTTACCTTGTAAGTATAAATCTGCAAGGTTGTTCATTGCATTGCTGTTATCCATAGCGATGGCTTTATTATACCAGTCGATAGCGATAGGGAATTTTTCTTGGGATTCATACACCTTACCGAGATTGTAATAAGCTATTGAGCTTTCATTTTTTGCAGCTTTGGTAAAGTATTGAATGGCTAAACTAGCGCTAGATTCAGTACCAATTCCTTTTGCATAAATGACACCAATCTTATTTTGAGCCTCAATAGAACCATTATTGGCAGCACTTGTTAACCAGGTAATTGCTTCTTTATAATTGTGTTGATTTAGATAAGCCGTACCTTTTAAATAATCATTGTGTGCCTCTGTATTAGCAAAAGCTAAGGAGCTGCATAGTGATGCAGATAATAGGAGAGTTTTTAATATTAATTTCATTACAGAACCAGCGAGTTAGCTAATATAGAATGTTATGTTATCAATAAAATAAGAGAGCAGCGAGAGATAAATTTATAGGTTACATTAATGTAAATAATCGGATAAAATAGTTACAGGTTTTCATTCTGTAAATTGGGCGTATTTTGGTAAAACTGACATTAATCAAAGGGATCATAGCGTTAATTATCATAACGATGTTGTCATTGGTATATTATCACCTTGGCTTTAACCGTGTATTGGTACTAAATGGTGATTCTGAGTTCAACTTACGTGTTAATACAGATCAAGACCATGGTGGAAATTCGTCTGGAGAATTACGTAAATTAGCTAATGGAGAGCTGTTATTAGTTTGCGATATCGGTGCAAATTATGACAGCCCTTTTTGTGAATTGACGTTTGAGATTGTCTCACAAGAGCGAACTCTTGGTATTGATTTGTCATTGTATGAAACGGTTTCGTTCGATATAGAATATCAAGGTGAAGGGATACCTATGGCTCGTTTCTTAGTTCGAAATAGAAATGATGCTTACAGCACTTCTGATTTACTCTCTGACAAATTTAATCAATTTGAGTTTGATCCAAATTTGTATACCGTTAAATACCCACTCGGATTTAAGTATCTTAATGTACCTACATGGTGGATTAACTATTATAAGCATCCGGTAGAGCTCACGGCTGTTGATATCAGTAACACTGTTTTGATTGAAGTTGGCACCCCAGGCTCTGTCGAACTCGGTCATCATGAGTACTTAATCAAAAATATTATCTTTAAAGGTAAGTATCTTCCGCATAATGAATTTTTACGTTATATATTATTGATATGGGTTTTATTCTTATCTTCTTATGTTGTTTCTTATATTTTAAGTATGAAAAAAACCTTGATTAGAGAGAAAGACCAGCAAGCTCGTTTAAATAATCAAATGTCTAAACTTCGTCATCAAGCCACGAATGATCCACTCACGGGAATTCGAAATCGTAATGATATCGATAAGGTTTTTTCAGACTTGGTAGACATAAGAAACTCAGGAACCGCGGTGTCAATATCGTTATTTGATATTGATCACTTTAAATCTATTAACGACAATCACGGACATGGCGTTGGTGATCAAGTTCTTGTCCAGCTGTGTAATGTAATACAAGAGAAATTACCCAACTCATCAATATTTATTCGTTGGGGTGGAGAAGAATTCTTATTATTATTTGTTGATATGAACCTAGTTGAAAGTGTTGATATTTCAGAAGATCTTCGCATTACTCTTGAAAGTGCAGTGTGGCCTGAAGAGCTAAATATTACAGCCTCGTTCGGGGTTGTTCAATTGGGTGATGAATCAGTTCAAACAGGAATAGAGCGCGCAGATCGAATGCTTTATAGGGCCAAAGAAAGCGGACGAAATTGGGTGGCAGCAGAGCAATTACCTGGTCAACACTTATCGAGTGCTAGTTAATACTAATGGCGCTCTGCTAATAGAGAGCACCACATAATGTCTACTTGTTTTGAATGGCAATGGAAGGAGGGAAAATATTCGATTTTTTAAATTCTTCCATTACACGAAGAGTAATATCGGTTTCAAATAATTTCTCAACTTTAATATCCACAACATAGGCTTTACAGGTTAGCTGGATTGCTAAATAGTTGTCTGTGATGGTTTGTTTTACGAGCACAACAACTGGTTTTGGTAGATGGATATAACGGCTTGATGAGGCCGCTTCTTGAATAATATCACGAGCAGTATTGATATCTTGATCCATACCAATATAGAAAGGGATAACCACTTGCATATCCAACGCACCGTAGTTACCACTCATTGCGACTTCATTTAAAAATTTATTGTTTGGGATCGTAATAATATCGTCATTAAGAGTTTGCATACGAACAGAGCGTAAACCAATAGCAATGATGTCACCGTAATGCCCTTCAAAAGTGACTCGGTCGCCCACTTGAAATGGTCGGTCTATCATTATTGTTAGACCTGCAATAAACGAGGCGGTAAGATCTTTTAATGCAAAACCAACCGAAACCGCCAGAGTCCCCCCAATCAATGCGAGAACCCTTTCATCAACGCGGAAACTGAGCATGAATACCGTTATCCCCGTCGACATATAAATAAAGAATTGGAAAAATGACTGCAGTTTTTGCATTAGCATTCGGCGTTGTGCAAATTGACTGCTAATACCATCAACGATCGATTGAGTAAAACGAAGCAATAGCCAAGCAATAAAGACAATGATGAATGAGAAGGCAACACCGCTCCATCGGATCAAACTTGCGAATTGGTGCAGGTTATCAAGCGACTGAGGGTCTTCAGCAAAGGCGGTGTACCCAAAGCTGAACGTAATAAAGAAGATAAATAATCGAAGCATATTATTTCACCAATAAGTGTTGACGATGAAGAACATTAGTAATGTGACGGAACCAGTGATCAGAAATTCGAGCTTTATTATCATTCCATTCTATATAACCACGGCTTTGAAAATAACGCAGTGTACTGATCACTTCTGCCATGCTTAAACGGCTGCACTCACTGACATCAGAAGGCGAAGCGATCTCAAGTTGCACAATTGAACGAAGTACTGCAAGCATTGGCTTAGGCATTGTTTCTAAGTCATCTGAATGAGGGGCTTTGAATAAGCGAACCAGTACAGCTTCAGTGTCTTTATTACGATGTAAAGATAATCTAAAGAAGCGTAGCGCGACCGTAGGGTTTCCATCTGAATAGTCCCATAAGATGCGATAGAATCCATTTTTAGCTCGTTCTTCTTCTGTTAAGTTCTCTTCATCCCACTGTCTTGGTAACACTAAGCCATCAAAGGAAATAGAAGGACATTCGTCTTCAGTTTCAGTTTTAGGTGTGGTGGTAATTCGAGACTCAAGTAAATTACCGATCTGTTTTTCATTCCACTTTGGCATGAAAGTAACTAAATCAAATAATAGACGCTCTCCACGAGCACGATCAATAAAGCGCCAACTTGATTTTTCAATAGCCAGTACGACGCGATGACTTTTACGAGCTCGACGGAGTAAATTAGTCAGCTTCATGAGATCGATTAACCCGTTGACTTTGGGTTTCACTAAGCGTTGTGCATTATCAAAAGCCATCAAATAACAGGTCTCACTATTTCGCAAATGCTGAAGAATGTCTTTTTCACTTGATCCTTCATCGATACCTAGCTGTTTTGCTAATTCTGGTAATAAAGCAGAGTAGCCATCGTATGGGCAGTTTAAATAGAGTGGTTGCGCATTTTTTTCTTTATTAAGCAGTCGATTAAGTAGGGTTGTTGTTCCTACTCCACGCTCTCCTGATAGGACACAAACGGCAGGACTATCTGTTAAAAGATAACGAGATAGGGCAGACATTTCTTCTTTTGCGTACTCGTCAATTAAGGTCGACTTTTCAGATCCAGGAGAAATATACTCAAAAGATACGGCTCCTTTAATACGAACTAAGTTTGAGTGTTCACGAGAAACTTCGGTTTGTTTTGCCACTTCTATTCTAAATAAATAGGCTAAGGCATGGCTAAACGCAGTGTATTGAGACAAAGCACTAATTACATTGTGCTGAATTGAACGCCAAGATAGCCAAGCTGCCCCACAGGTCGTTGCAGCAATAGATATTAACAATGTGTTTTGGTTACGAACCGCCCATTGTATAGAAACAGGAAGCGGATCAAGATGATGGACCCGCTCAAAAATAGTTGTTCTCCATTGTCTTAATGTATAAACGGTAAGAAGAACAAAGAAAAGAGACACTAACGAATTTATCCAAGCATAAATAGTCCCTTGCCCAAGGGTCCTTGATGATATTTGTAAAATCACGCCAGCAACAATTATTCCCCAGACATAATGACGAATGGTAGCTAAACGTAGTGCAATTATTTCTTTTTTATTATGCTTACTGTTGCGATAAATGAATTCAAGAACAAAACTTACCGCAATTGAACCACCTAAGATCCACCATGTGAATATTTCGAGAAAGATTAGATGCTGCAAGCTAGGTAATGTAGAAATAATACGCAGTGTAGCCGTAATAAGCAGTAACCAAGCGATAGCTGAATGTGCACGAGTAAGATACCAAATACCACGAGTCAACAAGGTAGGCTTTGTTGTTCCTTCAAGTTTTGATACTTTAAAATCATGAATTAAGCGAACATAATTTTTCATCCACCAACTAAAGATAAAAAATACGATGAGTACTTTAAAGGTAACAGTGATAATTGGAACAGGAGAAATCCTTAAATCACGCAATAGGCAGGGCAAGATCACGAATGTTTTTTAATCAATTAAACGATCGATTTGACGATCAGATTTACCTGTGATCATATACCTCCTTTAACGGGGAGAATTCGATGCACATTGACCATTTTAAAGAACACTTTCATGAAATAACAGACCAAAGACAAGGTGCAAAAGTAACCTATTGCCTTTTTGAAGTTCTATTCGGCTCAATGTGTGCTGTTATTGCA
>Ga0316197_10000123_pt1 | contig 58475 bp, 56 predicted proteins | sample OudBiesiAoxic_MG_FD_204939 | JGI IMG/M metagenome (GOLD analysis project Ga0316197, IMG submission 204939) | Coastal sediment microbial communities from Oude Bieten Haven, Netherlands - site A oxic | ecosystem: Environmental > Aquatic > Marine > Coastal > Sediment | place: Netherlands... | reverse complement strand
AGGGAAGAAGCCAGTCAAATAGAGTCACTTAGAAAATCAATAAGTGAAAAGATAGTAGGAAAAATAAAGGTCGTAAAAATAGAAGATTTTGATATGAATGCTTGCGGCGGATTTCATGCACAGAGTACAAAAGAGATTGGATTATTTAAAGTTATAAACTATGAAAAAGTAAAGAAAACTATAACACGTGTTTATTATAAAGCCGGGGAATTAGCCTATGAAGATTATTATGAAAAGCATAATATAATAAAAAAAGCTACAACTCAAGTTAGTTCGACTGTAGAGGAGATAAATGGAAAAATAGATCAGTTATTAGAAGAAAATAAATCTAAAACTAAGGAATTGAGTGGTCTATATAATAAGTATAGTGAATTATTATGTGAAAAATTAAAGGAAAATTCAAGAATTCAAGGTGAAAATAAAACAATTATCTATAAAAAAAATGATGAAATAACTAAATTTTTTCCTAAATATATTGGAACTGAAAAATACTCTGTTATATATGGTGAAGAAGGTAATTTTACTGTGATGAGTAAGGCTATAAACTGTACTGAATTGAAGAATAATTTGGAAAAAATGGGGTATATTGTCAAAGGTGGAGGAAATTCCACAAGAATTAATTTGAGAATAGACACAAATATAGAAATAATAGTTGATATTTTTGTAAAATTACTTTAAAATTAAGAGTAAAATTAAATTTTTTATAATATTTCGAAAAAGTGAAATTTTGAAATAAAAATATAGAATAATATGAAAGTTTAGTAAATAGATAAAAAAAGCGTTTAACTATATGAAAATTTAATTGAAATTATGAATATAAAAGATTGTGGAGGAGAAAAATGAATAAGATAAACTTATTAGAGTTAGAGTACGATGAATTAGAAGGTGTTGTAATAGATTTAGGAATGAAAAAATTTAATGCAAAACAAATATATGAATGGTTACATGTAAAAATTGCCAGAAAAATAGAAGATATGACAAATATATCTAAAAAAAATAGGGAATTATTGGAAGAAAAAACTTATATACCTTATTTAAACTTATTAGATCATAAAGTATCTAAAAAAGATGGAACGGAGAAATTTTTATTTAAATTAGAAGATGGAACTACTATAGAAACTGTATTATTAAAGCATAAAGACAGAAACACAGTATGCCTTTCTACTCAAGTAGGATGTCCTGTAAAATGTAGTTTCTGTGCAACTGGTCAAGGTGGCTTCACTAGAGACTTATATAATCATGAGATTGTAAACCAAGTGTATACAATCCACAGAAGATTAGTTAAAAAAGGTGAAGGAGTAAATAACTTAGTGTATATGGGAATGGGAGAGCCATTATTAAACATAAACAACACTATAAAATCTATAAGAATGTTATCTGATGAAAATGGAATCAATATCTCGAAGAGAAGAATCACAGTATCTACTTCTGGAATTGTACCAGGAATTGAGAAGTTATTACAAGAAAAAATGCCTATAGGACTAGCTATTTCACTTCATGCAGTAACAGACCAAAAGAGAAATGAGATCATACCTATAAACAGAAGATATCCATTACAAGACCTATATACAACGTTACAAACATATCAAAAATATACAAAGAGAAGATTAACTTTTGAATATATCTTAATAGATGAATTTAACTGTTCAATGAGAGATGCTGATATGTTGGCTGAATTTATGTATGGATTTGATCATATAGTAAACTTGATTCCTTACAACGAAGTAGAGGGAACAGACTATAAGAGACCTGATAAAGAAAAAATTGAAAAATTCTATAATCAACTAAAAGAAGTAAGAAAGATCAATGTAACTTTTAGAGGGGAAAAAGGTTCTGACATAGATGGAGCTTGTGGACAACTAAGACAAAAAAACAAAGGATAGACTACTATGAAAAAATTATTTCGTAATATATTATTTATATTTATAGGTTTATTTATACTAGGAGGAGTAGGAGCTACGGTTCTTATTGTGAAAGCGTATAAGGAACTACCGGATCTAGGACAACTAATAGAAGGGTATAACCCAGTAGTACCAAGTAAAATATATGATACAAATGGTGAAGTAATAGATATTCTCTATAAAGAGATCAGAGAAACTGCAACTATAGAGGAGATGCCTAAATCGCTAAAAGACGCTTATGTGGCTATAGAGGATAGAAGATTCTATAGTCATCATGGGTTTGATGTTTTAGGGATGGGAAGAGCCATGGTAGTAAATTTAGTTACTATGAGTAAAGCCCAAGGAGCTAGTTCTATAACTCAGCAACTGGCTAAAAATGCCTTTCTTACCAATGAAAAAAGGATCATGAGAAAGGTAAAGGAAGCTATAATTACAGTGGAATTAGAAAGAGGATACACAAAAGATGAGATCTTGGAAAAATATATGAATGAGATCTATTTTGGATCAGGTGCCTACGGAGTAAAAACAGCAGCTAGAGCATTTTATGGGAAATCTGTAGGAGATATAAATATAGCTGAATCTGCTCTTTTAGCTGGTGTACCTAATAGACCTAATAAATATAATCCTAGACGGCATCTAAATAATGCAGTGGCTAGAGGGAAATTGGTTTTGGCACAAATGAGAAGATATAACCTCATAGATGAAGAAGAATATCAAAAAGCATTGTCTCAGGAATTTTATAATGAGGAACAATTGCCAGATGAATTGAAAGATCTATCTATGGAAGAGTTGTCAAAATTAAATATTACTTTAGTAAAGAGTGTAAGTAAAAAAAGGAGCTATAAAACTCCTGATTTTACGAATATAGTAGAAAAAAAATTATTTGAATTATTTACAGAAAAACAGATATATGAAGAGGGCTTAGAAGTCTATACGACCCTGGATATAGGAATGCAAAAAGCTGCTAAGTTAACATTTGAAAACTATGAGCCATTGAAAGACAAAAAAGGTTTAGATGGTGGAATGGTGACTATAGAAGCTGATACAGGTTATGTAAGGGCTGTTATAGGTGGTAAAAATTTCAAATCTGGAGATTACAATAGAGCTATCTATGCAAAAAGGCAGCCAGGATCATCTTTTAAACCATTTGTTTATTTTACAGCTCTAAGATTAGGTTATCCTATGAATACAGTTATTGAAGATACACCTCTTGAGTTTGGAGAATGGAAACCTAGAAACTATGGAAACAAATTTAGAAAAAATTTCACCTTGCTAGAAGGAATGGAAAGATCTATAAATATAGTTGCAATAAAAACATTGCAAAAAGTAGGCCTTAAAAACCTAAATGAAACTGTAAAATCAGCAGGTGGAGAAAATATAAAAATTCCTCAGAATTTAACAGCAGCATTAGGAACTATGGTAGTTACTCCATATGAACTTTCAAGTTTATACTTACCATTTGCAAATGGTGGGTATAGAATTAAACCACAGTTTATTACTCAAATAAAAAATAGATATGGAAAGGTAATATATCAGGAGCAGGCAAAACAAGAGAGAGTTTTTCAAGGTGAAGAAGTGGCTCTTATTACCCATATGATGGAAGATGTTGTAAACCTTGGTACTGGTAGAAATGCCCGAGTAAAAAAAGATGGAAAAAACATTGTACAAGGTGGTAAAACTGGTACAACCAATAGGCAAAGAACAGCTTGGTATGCAGGGATAACTCCTAAATATGTTACTACGATCTATATTGGTTATGACAATAATAGACCTATGGGAAAATCAGCTACCGGTGGTGGACTTACTGCTAAATTATGGGGTAATTACTATCAAATGTTAGTAGATGATGGGTATGATACTGGTAAAGAATTTAATCATATTAGTGATGGTTTAAAAAATGGTAAATTAAGTAAAGTTCTAATTGATTCTAAAAATGGTCGATTAGCAGATTCTACATCTGGATGGAGCAAGAGATGGGCTCTTTTTAAAAAGGGAACTGAACCGGTAGAGATGGCGTCTATATATAATTCAGATTTTAATGATTTTTTTATGGGATCTGATGAAATTATGATGGATAAAGTAAAAGAAACTAAGGAATCTGAAAAAAACATGGAACAGAATAAAAAAAATATAAATTCTGATTCTATGTTTAAGGATCTTTTTGGGAATTAAAAAAAATTAAATATTTAAATCCACTTTTGTGGTAGATGTTCGAAAAATCCATCTATAAAAAACCAAAGACTATGTGTAGAGGTCGAAATAGATCTACACTTTTTTTGGTATGCTTTTAGGAGGGATTTTATATCCCTCCTTTTTATATTTAGATAAAAAAAGAGATATCTTAGAAAAAAACGGTTATTTTAGGGCAATTAAAATCAGCCCATTATATATAATAAAGAATAAAAAGGAGAAAAAATATGCAAAATATAATACTTTGGTTTGTAATGTTACTAGTAAACTTTGGATTTATCCTATATTTTTATAAAGCTTATGGGAAAAATGGTCTCTATGCTTATATACCAATAACGATAATATTAGCTCAGATACAGGTAAATAAAGCTATAGAGATAGGTGGGATGTCATCTACTTTGGGAAATATAATGTTTGCATCAAGTTTTTTGGTGACAGATATATTATCAGAAAAATATGGGTTGAAGGCAGCAGCTAAAGGTGCTAAGATAGGACTTTTAAGTAATATAGTAGCGACTATATTATTACAAGTTTCAGTAGCTTTTGAGCCTAGTACAGCAGATTATTCACAGGCGGCTATGGAAACATTATTTGGCCCATTATCTAGATTTACAGCAGTAGGACTTATATGTTACTGGATGTCACAAAATATAGATATTCACTTATTTGAAAAACTAAAGAAACGATTCCCCGAAAATAAATATTTGTGGCTTAGAAATAATGGTAGTACTATGTTGAGTCAGTTTGTAGACACAGCACTCTTTACTTATTTAGCTTTTTATCTAAGTTTTGAATTTTTAGGGTTCTCCTATGTAGGGTTTTATGATTTTCAAACATGTTTAGAAATATTTACAACTACATATTTGATGAAAATTGTAATAGCAACATTTGATACGCCATTTTTATATTTAGCTAAAAAGATGCATAAAGAAACAACAATTGAAGATGGGGAATTAAAAATAGAAAATATATAATTGAAAATAAAAAAATCACGAAAGAAATTTTATCCCAGCAAAAAAAGAATAAAAGACTAGGACACGGAGACACACTGAGGAGAGAAAGAGAGAACACAGAGAAAAACTCTGTGGGACTCTAATTTAGATCTCTGTGAATCTCTGTGTCCTCCAAAATGAAAAACTCCTGTGGTGTAGCAGTAGGATGTTATAAATTGGTGACCATTAGTGATAATTAGTGTAATTAATGATAAATGTTTAGAGGTTTTAATCTGTGTTAAAAATAAAAGTAAGAGGTGGAGTATGAGATACAATAAAGTTTTAGACAAAAATATTAGGGAGATAGTACTCCTAAAAAGTTTTCCCTGTAGTTATGGAAAATGTAAATTTTGTAATTATATAGAGGATAATTCTGTTGATGAAAAAGAAATAAATAATGTCAACTTTGAAGTTTTAAAGGAGATAACTGGAGAATTTGGAGTGTTAGAAGTTATAAACTCTGGTTCTGTTTTTGAAATTCCTTCTGAAACTCTAAAAAAAATTAGGGAAGTTGTTAGAGAAAAGAAGATAAAGATTTTATATTTTGAAGCTTATTATGGCTATATAAAAAGATTGGATGAGATCAGAGATTATTTTTATGGAGTGGAAATAAGGTTCCGTATAGGAGTAGAAACTTTTGATGATAAGTATAGAATAGAATCTTATGGTAAAAACTTTGTGATAGATGAAAATACCCTGAAAAAACTAAGTAAGGAATTTTATTCAGCATGTTTACTAGTATGCACTATAGGGCAAACTGAGGAAATGATAGCCAAAGATATCGAGATAGGGCTTATAAACTTTAAACAGATAACTATAAATGTATTTATAGATAATGGAACTGAGGTAAAGCAAGATAAAAAATTAGTCAATTGGCTTATGAAAAAGTATAGTCATCTAAAGGCTGATCCTCGCGTGGAGCTTTTATATGACAATAAAGATTTAGGAGTGTTTGAACAATAAAATAATCCTGAATTGAGATAGTTATTAAGTTAACAAAAAGACTATAGAGAAAAAAGTTTCTATAGTCTTTTTCTTGTTTCGCTTTTTTTAATTTATTGCTGATTTAAGACTTTTACATAAGGTCAATATATATAGTATAATTTAGTATCTAGAGGTTAGAATTAAACTTTGATTTATTTTAAATAAGAATGTTACAATAGAATGAAAATAAAATTCTTTGTGTCTGATTAAGGGGGAAGAATGCTTAATAAAAATATTAAACTAATTATGAAAGAACTTTATGAGATATTATATAAATATAATAAAATATGTACAATGGGGATTATGTCTTATGAAAAAGAAAGTGACAAAGTTCTTTTTGAATATTTTCTAAAAGATAATTATTGGGTTGAAAAGATGGATAGTAATAAAAAATTAATTGAAAAATGTTTTAGAAAAAAAGAAGAGATAATTATAAATAGTTATATTGATATTAGTTCTATTTCAGAGGAAAATAAAGTACATTCTGCATATTATTGTCCTATATTTTTAGATGGAGAAGTTACAGGAATGTTTTTTTTAGAGAGTAGAGAAAAAGATGTTTTTATAGAAGAAGTCCTGAAAAAATTGATTTTTATAAAAAGGATGATAGAAGCACTTTTTTATAAAGAAGAAGAAAAAGAATTGTTAAGAGTAACTAATAATAAGGTTAATAAATTACTTAGACAGCGTTCAATAGTTAAAGAAGCTAGTAAAGCAGTGATTTCTACATCTTCTGTACAACAAATATCTGAGATAATTTATACTATAATGAGAAAAAACTATGGTGAATGTGCCATAGGGATATTTATAAATGATGTAGAGAATAAAAGATTAAAAGATGGATTTTGTTATGAATTTGGAGAAAAGTTAGATTTTGGTGATATATCTTACTCTAAAAAAAATAGTTTTATGTTGGAATCGATTTTTACAAAAGATGAAGTAATAAAAGAAGAAGTTGTAGATAGAGATCCTGATCTTTTGGTAGGGGAAGAACCAAGGGGTGTTTATTGTGCTCCTCTTCTTATGAAAGATGAGGTAATAGGAAGTTTTACATATCAGATATATGAGAGAGAGAATTTTGAGAAAGAAGAGTTGGATATATGCCGGGAATTAATTCCTTTTATGACTATTGCATTGAATAATACCTTAGAACATGAAAAGTTAAGAGCAACAAATGATCTGTTGAAAGAATATTCAGAAATAGACTATCTTACTGGTCTTTGCAATAGAAGACATTTTTATGAAATTTTTGAAAAAAAAGTGGAAGAATCTAAATTAGAGGATAAAAAAGTTTTTATATTTTTATTCGATCTAGATAACTTTAAAGGGATCAACGATAATTTTGGGCATGTTCAAGGGGATATTGCACTTCAGAATGTAGGTAAAATTTTAAAGGAGGAGCTCGATAACGGTTATGTAGCACGTTATGGAGGTGATGAATTTATTGGTGGAATGCAGAATTGTAGTAAAGAAGAGTCTAGGAGAATAATCAAAAAAATACAAAAAAGAATAGAAAAGTTAAGGATACCTACAGACAGAGAAAATGTTCCATTGACTATCAGTATAGGAGTTTTAGGATTTGTTCCTAAGAATTCAATTGAATCTTATTTTGAGATGGTAGACGAAGCTCTTTATATGGCTAAAAAAAATGGGAAAAACAAAATGATTTTTAAAGAATATATTGACTAGAAAAATAAGTTATAGAAATAAAAAAATCATATTAATACTCAGGTTATTTACACACTAAAATTTACAAGAGGAGATATTTTATGGAATATGTAGTTCTTTTTTTAATTATTTTTGGGATTATTTTTATTCTTTTAGGAATAATTAATTATATAATAATTTTACATAATTTTAATATTTTTTATAAAAGTATAGAGTTTTCTAATAAAAAAAATATAAGTTATTTTATTTTTATAATATTAGTATCTTTTTTTGTTTTATATCTATTTTGCTTAAATCATATTATGTTCGTAGACATAGAGTATGATTACTTTATAATTTTCACCTCTTTATTATTATTTTTAGGAGGAGTTTTTGTATATATTATTATTCTTTTGCTCAAAAATCTGTTTTCTTCGTTAGAAATTTTTCATCTTCAAATAATTAAAAATTTAGTTAGATTTCTTACTATTAGAGACAAGTATACCAGTCGTCATTCTGTGCATGTAGCTGAGCTAATAAAGCTTCTTTGGAAACATCTTCCGTTAAGGTTGAAGGAAAAAACTTCAAAAAATGATTTAATACAAGCGGCTTTACTTCATGATATTGGAAAAATAATGACACCTTTACACATTTTAAATAAAGCATGTCCTCTTTCTATAGAAGAGTATGAAGAGATGAAAAAACATACTACCAATTGTACTGTTATATTAGAACATTTTCCAACTTTTAAAGATATAACTTCATGGATTAAATATCACCACGAAAGGGTCGATGGTAATGGGTACCATGGATTAAAAGAGCATGAAATTCCATTAGAGTCAAAAATAATAACTGTAGTAGATATGTATTCTGCATTAACTACAGATAGAATATATAAAAAGAAAGTCTCTCATAAAGAAGCTATTAAAATCTTACAGGAAGCTTCGGGATCTCAACTAGATAAAGAAATTGTTGATTCTTTTATAAAAATAAAAAAAGAATTTTTTGATGAAATAGATATGAATTTTAATTCTGATGAAGATAATCTATAAAAGAGAATGGGATACTATTTAAGTATTAAAAGGGTGATTTCTGTAGAATATAGGTATTATCCTTTTTTATTAAAAGTTTTTGTTAAAAAAATGGATTAAAAAACCATGAAACCAACACTGTTTTTCAAGTGTTGAGTTTCATGGCTAGATTTTAAACTATTTCTTTTCTTCTTATTTTTAAAATATGGCTTAGTCTTGATCTTTAGAGCTGAAAAATGTAAATAAATTAGCGAAAACATAATATAATCCCAATGGAAATAATGAATATTCTGCTGTAGCTAAGATAGCTATTGCTACGAATAAAAGCATTTTTTGAGGTATAAAACTAAATATTTTTTGAGGTATCTTAAATGGGATTGTACTTACCATAAGAACTGCTGAACCTAATGCAACTATAGCTAATATTTTGGGATCTACTCCTAATCCAGTAACTTCGGCAAATAAGAAATAAGAAACTACTAAATTTGCACCGTTTGGAATAGGCATTCCACTAAAGTCATCTTTACTATCACTAGCAGTAGTAACTACATTAAATTTAACTAATCTAACTACCCCTGCAAGGGCATATATAAATGCAAGTGGTGTAATAAGTTCTTTTGGAAAATTATTTGTTGTATTTGATAAAAGTGAAAAAATCAAGATACCAGGTGCAAGTCCAAAAGATACAGAGTCGCAAAATGAATCAAATTCTTTACCAAATTCACTGAAGGCATTTAATTTTCTAGCAGTAAGACCATCTAAGGCATCGAAAACCATAGCTAATAAAATTAACCATGCAGCTAAAGGGTAATTTTCTTTGATAGACATAGTAATACTCAAGAAACCTAGAAACATATTAGTGGCTGTAATGGCGTTTGGCAGAATGTATTTACTTTCAATTTTGTTCATAAAATCTCCTTTTCTATCTGTAATAATTATAATATAAAATTTAATAACAATTGATTTTACCATACAAATAATATAAAATCAATTATACTAAAAAATACTTAAACAGAAACTACTGTTTTTTTATATAAAAACTAAGAGATTCATAAGGCCTGAATTTTGTACTTATCTTGAAAAAAAGTTATAGTTTACTAGTTATTAAATTTTGATCAAATATATGGAGGAAATATGGAAAAGAAAAAGTTTAAAAATTATTTTATAGATGAGGAGGAAGGTGTAATATCTAGTATCTATGATAAAATAGAACTCTGTAAAAGAATCGATGGAACAATATATACAGATATATTTGTATCTCCTCAAATTTGGTCAAAATTAATTGAGATAGAGGCTGAATTAGGAGTGCTAGTAGAGGTAGAAGGTCTTTCTCTAGAGAGTGAAAAGAAGATGGTGGCTTTTAAAAGTTATTATTCTGATGAGAGGGTAAAATTCCCTTCTAAATTAATAGTAGTAAAAACTAACTCAAAATTTGATAGTTTAGAACATAGGCACTATTTAGCTGGCATTTTGTCTACAGGGATAAAGAGGGAAAAATTAGGAGATCTTATAGTAGAAGGAAAAAATTGTTATACTATTATTTCTGATGGATTATTTGAGTTTTTAAAACTTAACCTTTTGAGTGTTGGGAGATCCAAAGTGGAAATAGAGGAAGTAGGAGATAGGGACATTCCTCAATATAGATTTGAAGAAAAAGAATACCTAATAAATTCATATAGATTGGATGTAATTGTTTCGGCACTTATCAATGGTTCTAGAAATGAAGCTCTAAAGATGATCAACTCATCTCAAATTATGGTAAACTATAGATTGAAAACAAATAAATCATTGACTGTTAAAGAAGGAGATGTTATTTCTATCAGAAGGTATGGAAAACATATATTTGAGGGAAGTGAAGGAGAGACAAAAAAAGGAAAGATTAAAGGTAAATTTAAAAAATATATTTAGAAGAATGAAGGGGTAATTTATGAATTACCCTTACAGTTATTTCGTTATGGCCATAGGGGGAGAAGATGAAAAAAATATTGGGAATAATAATCGGGACTATAGTTTTAATAATATTAGGAGTATACCTATTTAGAAATACTCTTATAGAGTATTTTGGTGAAAGGATAGGGAGTCAAAAATACGGAGCTAAAATAGATATAGATAATGTAGATTTAGACTTGTTTGGTGGAAATCTAAAAGTTGGCAGAGTACAAATTACCGATAAGAATAACACTATGAGAAATATAGGAGATATCCAAAAGATTAATTTGGAGATAGAGTATAAGCCTCTCTTAAAAAAACTTGTGATAATAGATGATGCGACTTTAGGGTTAATTGAAATATTCACTCCAAGGGTATCTGATGGAGCACTTCAAAATACGCAGTCCACTTCTTCTAATGCTAAAAAAACTGAGGGAAATAAAAAGGATAAATTAGATTTAGGTAGTTTAGATATAGATCTAAGTGGTGATAACTACAAAGAAATTTTAGGGGATCTAAATATTAAAATAGTTAAGGAATATGAAGATGAGAGAGTAAAGGTAGAAAAAGTTTATACTTATTGGGACAAAAAAATAAATGGAGAAATTTATAAAGTTAGAGTCAAAAATATAGAAGCTAAATATAAAGTAATAGAACAGCAGATAAAAGATGAGAAAGATCCGTTGAAATTATTGAATGAATTGGATAAGTTAAATGATTTAATCAATGAGATAGACGGACTGGTAAAGGAAGCTGAAAGTGATAAAAATCAATTTGATAAGGATATAAAAGTTATTAAGAATATACAGGAGAAAGCCTTTGGATATATTAGTAGTGAAGATCCTTTTAAAGATATAGTAGGATGGGATGAAAAACAACTGAAATCAGAGATAAACCTTATTTTGAACAACTACCTAGAGGAATATATAGGAAAAAATATAGATTTTTTTAATGAACTTAATAAAAAAGATGAGGCTCCTAAGGGAGAAACCTATGATATTTGGTTGAAAAATGCCGATTTAACATTTAAATATCAAAATTATACTTTAAAAGGGGGAGCAAAAGATGTTACCTCTAAAGCAGGAATCACCCCGAATCCTATAAAGTTTAGTTTAGATGCAGATGATAAGAATATCAAAGGTGATATACGTGGAGAGTTAAACAGAGAAGTAGAGACAGCTGAAATAAAATTAAATTTATCTGGTTTAACAATAGATGATAAAATGATAGGTGAAAATAAAAATTTAATTATAATAGTTGGAAGTAAGATGAATTTGAGTTATAATATGAATTACGAAAATAAAATATTAGATATAGATGGTCAAGTGATTTTAGATGAATTGAAAATAGATCCTAATAAGTTAGAGTTAGACCAAAAGATAAAAGAGGTATTAGGAAAAGGGTTACAGGGAATAGATCAATTTATAATCAACTATGCCTATGATGGATCAAAGGGAAAAACAGAATTTGATACGAATATAGGAACAATTTTATCTAGTCTAATAAAAGAAGTTTTAGATGAAAATAAAAAAAAATATAAGAAAGAAGCAAAACTTATGATAGAGAAAGAGGTAAAAAAATATACAAAAGAACTGAAAATAGAGATAGAAAAAGTAGAGGGATTAAGAAAGATAATGGGTGAAGATACAGAGAAATTGAAGACGTTAGAGAAAGAAACAAAAACAAATAAGGATTCTAAAAGTACAAAAGATCTAATCAATGGATTAGGAGATGGCCTTAAAAATCTTTTTAACTAAAAAGAGGGTGAAATTATGCAGAAAGAAAAAGAAATACAACAGTTAGTAGACAGTCTAGAGGGATATTTACATCAAAAAGTCAAGGCGGATCTGCATTATTCAGAACTGTCTAAAATTTTTAAACGTATGAGAAGATTAGACGAGGAAAGATTTTCCGAATATATCAAGAGGATGCCAACACATATCTTAGGAGATATATTAGAAACGTTCAATGAGAGAATGTTAAAGGAAAGTTTACAGATTTTAAGCCTGAAAAAGATGATTGGAATAATTAAAAAAATGGATTCTGATGATGCAACAGACCTTATGCAAGATATAGAAGAACTAGATGAAGAGTTGGCTGAAAGTATTTTAGCTGGACTAGATAATAAGGAACAGGAGGAAATCCAAAGACTTAAAGGATATGAGGAAGATGAAGCTGGAGCCTATATGCAAACGGAGTTTTTTGCAGCTAATCATAATGAGACAATCAGAGAAACAATTGAAAATTTAAGAAAGTTAAAATATAGTGAGGAACTAGAAAATGTAAGCAGTGTTTTTGTTTTAGGAGATTACAACAATCTAGTAGCTACGGTACAATTAGAAGATATGCTGTTATTTGACTTTGATAAAAGTTTTAAAGAAATAATAGGTAAGCGTCCTGAGAAATACAAACCGAGATATGTAAATGATAAGGAAGATATTGAAAAAGTTGTAACGGATTTTAAAGAATATGATCTGCAAGTTGTACCTGTAATAGATAATGATAATTATCTAGTAGGAAGGATAACAGCAGATGATATCTATGACCTATTACAAGAGATGGCAACAGAACAGATCTATAATCTAGCGGGGGTAGATGATGATGCAGAAGGTGAAAAAAGGGCCGTGGCAATCTCTAGAAAACGAGGGAAATGGCAATTTTTAAATATGTGTACAGCTTTCTTTTCAGCTTCTGTTATTGCTAGATACCAGACTAGTATAGAAGCGTTACCGGCTTTGGCCGTATTGATGCCAATAGTTGCTAGTATGGGTGGTAACACAGGTAATCAAGCTCTGACAGTAATGGTGAGACAATTAGCTATGGGTGATGTAGATGATACAAACTGGGATCAGAGTTTTTTCAGGGAGATAATAGTAGCTCTTCTAAATGGTATAATATTTGCAACTCTTGTAGGATTCGGATCGTATCTATGGTTTAAAAATATCAAAATATCTTTAGTTATGTCCTTTGCTATATTTATGAACTTTACAATAGCAGGACTTTGTGGAACTTTGATACCACTATTATTAAAGAAGATGAAGACCGATCCAGCAGTGGGAAGTTCTATCCTTTTAACAATGATTACAGATGCACTGGGCTTTTTAATCTTCTTGGGGTTGGCTAATCTTTTCATTTTTTAGATGAAAAGATTGAATAAAAAGTATCTAAATAAATATAATAGGTTTCTTTGCTTAAGTTATTAAGAAAAAAGAACTAAAAAAATGAGAATTTATTTTAAAAAAAATTCTCATTTTTTAATGTGAGTTATTAAATTTTATTTTTAAAGTTTGTATTTTTATCAACATCATCTCCTACATAACTAAATTTTTCATGGAGTTAAACTATTTGAAATAAATCTCTAAAATAGGTCTCTTTGCATGAAATATTTTTTTAGTAAATTAAAGAAATTTGAATTAGTTTTTTTCATTTTTTTCACCTCCAAAATAATTTTTTATTGCTTTGTTTCGTAAGAATATTATAGCATAACAACATGATTTTGTGTTGTTTAAATAGGACGTTTTTCTATATAAGTTTTAAATAAGAAAACAAAACGTGATATATGTGGTTCATGATTTAATGACCTTACAATGTCTATAATAAAATATAAAGAAAAAGTATAAAAATGTATTAGTTTCCTTAGAATATATAGTGAATTTTGGGAGATAAATTTGCATTAATATAAAAACCATGATATACTCATTTTGTCGTACTAACTGGGGAGCTAGCGGTGCCTTGTAATCTACAATCCGCTTTAGTAGAGGTGAAGTCGACCTAAGGATCGATCTGTCATAGCAGGTCCTTTTGAAAAATGTTGAGAATAAAGTCCTATACGGCGAAATGCCGATGAACCGTGTCAGATCTGGAAGGAAGCAGCACTAAGTTGGTTGTTTTGGGTGTTATGGGGTAGCTTTGTTTGAGTTTTTTAACTGGGTGCCGTGTGGTTGGAATGTTTTCGAAGGTCGGTGTACGACACTTATTATTATTATAAAGAAAATATAAATATAGAAGAAGCCAGTGGAATTTCCATTGGCTTTTTAATATAAATTGGAGTAAATCTAGGATTTGTATTATAATATATTAAATAAAAACAACTCTTAATGGAGGGAAACATGTATAGAATATTAAAAGGGAAAACCTTAGAAAAATTTACAGAAAAATTGAAAGAATTGAATTCTAATATCCTAATGAATTTAGATGATAAAGTATTTATAATCTTAGTAGAAGAAGAAATTATAGGATATGCTGTATTGGGAAAAGATAAAATTTTAAAGGATTTATTTATCATAGAGGAAAGAAGGTATAGTTCTTTTGGAATGAGACTGATAGAGTTCATCAAAAATTATCTATCTGCTAAGGGAGTAGATGAGATCTATTTAGATAGATATTTAGAGAATGTTGTTTTTTTTAAAAAAGCAGGGTTTAAAGAATGGTCTGGAAATGTCTATAAGATAGATGGTCTTATGGCTAGGGAAAAAAGGAAAAGAGACGGAGTAAGAAGTACTGTTCTATCTATTGTAATTAATATGTTTTTAGCAGGGATAAAAATATTCTTTGGAATATTTGGAAAAAGTAAGGCTTTGGTAGCTGATGGATTTCATTCTGTTTCAGATATAGTAGGGTCTGTGGTAGTTTTAGTAGGAATATATTTGGGGAATAAGCCTGCAGATGAGGAACACCCTTATGGGCATGGGAAACTAGAAAGTATAGCAGGAAATATAATTGGCGTAATACTTGTGATTACTGCATATAGCTTGATTATGGAGAATGTATTGGATTACTTTAGGGAAACAGAACGTCTGATTCCAGAGAATATAACATTAGTTATTGTAGTTATCTCCATAGTTATTAAATATGTATTGTATAGGTATAAATATAATATAGGGATGAGGATAAAAAATGATGCTGTTTTAGCTGATGCTAGGGAACACAAGAGTGATGTATTGTCCTCTGTAGGAGTATTAGTCGGGATACTACTATCGATCTACGTAAATCCAATATTTGACCTTTTACTTAGTATAGTAGTTGGATTGATAATTGGTAAAGAAGGATTACATATAATTTTCCAGACTTCTAATAATTTAATGGATATACAGGATAGAAAATTAATAGAAGAGGTAGATGAATACGTCAGTTCATTTGGATATATAGAAAATGCCCATGATATAAGGATGAAAACATCGGGAAATATAGTATATCTTTCGCTGCATATTAGATTAGATGGAAAGATGACTATCTATGAAGGGCACGAATTATCTGATGATATAAAATATTCTATCTTAAATAAATTTGAAGATGTAGGAGATGTGACAATCCATATGGATTGTACCATATAAAATATTAATTAAAATCGATCAATTATGAGGTCTATTTTACGATAAATTGAAATAGAAAAAGAGATATGATATACTTTAAAAGAGTGTAAAAACGAGTGTAGGGTGTGAATTTATGAGTATATTAAACGGATTGAATAATGAACAGAGAAAAGCAGCGGAAAAAATAGATGGACCACTATTAATCTTAGCAGGAGCAGGAAGTGGAAAGACAAGAACAGTTACGTATAGGATAGCTCATATGGTACTAGAAAAAGGTATTAGCCCATATAAGATCCTGGCTGTAACATTTACAAATAAGGCAGCTAAAGAGATGAGAGAAAGGGTAGAAAGCTTAATTGGTTTAGAAGCTAAAAAAGTTATGGTATCTACATTTCATTCATTTGGAGTTAGACTACTTAGGGTATATGCTACAAAATTAGGTTATGATGCTAATTTTAATATCTATGATGCAGATGATCAGAAAAAATTAGTTGGTAGATTGATGAAGGAATTGGTAGTAACTAATAAACAGTTAACACCAGGATCTGTAGTTTCTAGGATATCTAAATATAAGGAAGACGGAGAGGAACCGGCAGATGTATCTAAAGAGGTTTACAATGCTGACACAAGAGTTATAGCAGCTGTATATGAAAAGTATGCTGAAGAACTTATTAAAAATAATGCTATGGACTTTGCTGATCTACTTATAAATACTAATAAACTATTGGATGATCCAGAAGTTTTGGAAAAAATCCAAGGTAGATATGAATATGTCATGGTAGATGAGTATCAAGATACCAACAATGTTCAATATCAAATAATAACAAAGATAGCTAAAAAACATAAAAACATATGTGTTGTTGGTGATGAAGACCAAAGTATATATGGATTTAGAGGAGCTAACATAAAGAATATCCTGGATTTTGAGAAGGAATACAAGGGTGCAATGGTAGTGAAATTAGAGCAAAACTATAGATCAACTCAGAATATATTGGGAGCTGCTAATAGTGTTATTAAACTAAATACAACTTCTAGAGGTAAAAATCTATGGACTGAGAAGGAAAAAGGTCACTTAATTGAGATATTTTCTGCAACAGATGGAAGAGCAGAAGCAGATTATATATTACAAGAAATTATAAAGGGAAAAAATAACGGTAGATCATATAAAGATTATACTGTTTTATACAGAACTAATGCACAGTCAAGGGTATTTGAGGAAGCTTTTTTAAGACATAGGATTAGCTATAAAATATTTGGTGGGATGCAGTTCTATCAAAGGGTAGAAGTAAAGGATATCCTTTCATATATGAGAGTGATAAATAACCCTAAGGATACTGTTAGTTTATTTCGAATAATTAATGTTCCAAAAAGAAAAATTGGAGCAAAAACCATTGAAAAAATTAGAGATTTTGCTGATGAAAATAAAATAATATTTTTTGAAGCCATGGGTAGAGTAGAGGAAACAAAATTAGGATCAGCTATAAAAGTAACTGTATTTAGACTCTATGAGATGTTAAAAAATATAATAGAAGAAAGTCAATTTTTAACAGCCTCAGAGATATATGATATGATCTTAGAGGGAACTAATTATATGAACTATTTATCTACTTATGATGACAAATTTGAAGCTAGAATGGATAATGTAAGGGAACTTAGAACTTCGATACAAGAGATGGAAGATTCGGAACAATATGAAGGGTTCATTAGTGTAGGAGAGTTTTTAGAGCAAACTGCATTGGTAGCCGCTACAGATGAATTAGATGTAGATACAGACTATGTAAAATTAATGACCATTCATAACTCCAAGGGATTAGAATTTCCAATAGTTTTCTTAGTAGGGATGGAAGATGAATTGTTTCCTAGTTCTAAAGCGGATTTTTCCGATGATGATCTAGAGGAAGAGAGAAGACTCTGTTACGTTGCTATAACTCGTGCAGAGGAGAAATTACATATCTCCCATGCATCTGAAAGGATGGTATATGGTAGAATCTCATATATGAGAGACCCATCTAGGTTTTTAAAGGAAATAGATGAGAAATATGTAGATTATGTAAATAAAGCAAAGATTACTCCTAAAAAGAAGGAAAATAAATTGGGAGGATTAAATTTAATCACAAAAGCAGATTTTAAAGTGGATGAAAAATCACCATTTAAAATTGGTGAAAAAGTAACTCATAAAAAGTTTGGTACAGGGGTTATAAAGGATGTAGAAGTAGGGAAAAGACTTGTAATTAGATTTAGAGATGGGGATAAAAAACTGCCATTAGTTCTAGCTGAAAAGTTTTTAGTGAAAGAGTAAAAAATTCCAATGAAAAATGCTGCAGGGAGAGAAAATATGAGAAGAAAAACCGTTGCGAAAGAGATAACCTATGAGGGAATAGGTCTTCATAAGGGTGAAACAATAAAGATAAAATTAATACCGGTTACAGAAAAAACTGGAATTATATTTAAAAGGGTAGATCTAAAAGAGGGCGAAAATGAAGTAATAATGAACTTAGAAAATACCTTTGATCTGACTCGGGGAACAAACTTAAAAAATGAATACAATGCTAAAATTCATACTATCGAACATTTTTTATCTGCACTAGCCATATTTGAAATAACAGATTTAATGGTAGAGATCGATGGGAATGAATTGCCTATTGGAGATGGAAGTGCTAAAATATTCGGAGAATTAATAAGAGATACAGGAACTTGTGACTTAGATTCTGATATAGAGGAACTGGTAATAACAGAGCCAATATATTTGACTAAAGGTGACAAACATATCGTGGCATTACCGCATGATGGTTTTAAAATAACCTATACAATAAAATTTGATCATACATTTTTAAAAACACAGATGTTGGAGATAGATCTCAATAAAGAAAATTATTTAGAAGAGATAGCTCCAGCTAGAACCTTTGGATTTGACTATGAGATAGAGTATTTGAGAAAAAATAACCTGGCTTTAGGTGGAACTTTAGAGAATGCCATAGTAATTAACAAAAATGGTGTGGATAATCCTAGTGGTCTTAGGTTTGAAGATGAATTTGTAAGACATAAAATTTTGGATATAATCGGTGATCTGAAAGTAATGAATAGACCTATAAAAGGTCATATAATTGCTATAAAAGCAGGACATGCATTGGATATAGAATTTGCGAAATTATTAACTAAATAACTCTTTTCTTAAAAGAGTCAAATAAATAGGAGTGATTAAAAAATGATGAAAATAGCTGAGATAAAAAAAAGAATACCACATAGATACCCGTTTTTATTGGTAGATAGAGTTACAAAAATTACTGAAACTACTTTGGAAGCTTACAAAAATGTAACTGTAAATGAGGAATTTTTTAATGGACATTTTCCAGATTTCCCAATTATGCCAGGAGTATTAATCGTAGAAGGGATGGCTCAAGCACTTGGATTATTAGTAAATGCAGACGATGAACCTATTACACCTCTTTTTGCTTCTATTGAAAGTGCAAAATTTAAAAAACCTGTAGTACCTGGAGATAGATTAGTGTATGAAGTAGAAGTAATAAAAGCTAAAAGATCGATAGTAAAAGGTAGAGGAGTAGCAAAAGTAGATGGAGAGATAGTAGCTACAGCAGATCTAATGTTTGCTATTATGAAAAAGTAGGAGGGAATTCATGGCTAAGATACATAAAACCGCAATCATTGGTGAAGGTGCTGTATTTGGTGAAGGTGTCGAAATAGGACCCTACAGTATCATTGGTAGCGAAGTAGTGATAGGCGATAATACTATAGTCGAATCCCATGTTGTAATAGACGGAATTACTATAATCGGTAAAAATAACAAGATATACTCATATGCCTCTATAGGGAAAGAATCTCAAGATCTTAAATATAAAGGGGAACCTACTAAAACTATAATAGGTGATAATAATAAAATAAGAGAATTTGTTACTATCCATAGAGGAACAGATGATAAGTGGGAAACAGTCATAGGTAGTAATAATCTACTTATGGTATATGTTCATGTAGCCCATGATGTAATCATAGGAGACAACTGTATTTTGGCTAATAACGTTACTTTAGCTGGACACGTTACAGTAGGAGATTTTGCAATTATAGGTGGATTAACGCCGGTACATCAATTTTGTAATATAGGAGCTCATAGTATGACTGGAGGAGGATCTCTTATTGTACAAGATGTACCACCATATATTTTGGCAGAAGGATCTCGTGCAGTTGCTCGTGGATTAAACAGTGTAGGTCTTTCCAGAAGAGGTTTTTCAAAGGAAGATCTGTCTATATTAAAAAAAGTATATAGATTAATATTTAGATCTAAGATGTTACTCAAAGATGCTTTAGCTGAGATAGAGGAAACATATGGTGAAAATGAATATGTAAAGCACTTTGTGGAATTTATTAGAAATAGTAGTAGGGGGATTATCAAATAATGGAGAAAATAGCTATTATTGTAGGAAATGGAGATCTTCCGGTAAAATTTTTAGAATCTGCTAAAGAATATGGAATAGATCCATATCCAATAGGGCTATTTGATACCGTATCTGAGAAGGTCAAGTCACATGATAATTATATAGAAATGAATATAGGAGAGATGAAAAAAATTCTTCTATATCTATTGACTAATAATATTGAAAAGATGGTTATGCTAGGAAAAGTTGAAAAAAAATTACTGTTTAATGATCTCAAATTAGATGAAGTAGGAGATAAACTTCTGAAGAAAATGCCCAATAAAAAAGATGAAACTTTATTATTTGGCGTGATCTCCCTATTTAGATTAAATGGCATAAAAGTATTACCTCAAAATCATCTTATGAAAGATATGATGTTCTCTGACAGAATATATACAAAAAATATTCCTAGTGTTGATGAAAATAAAACTATAAAAATAGGTATAGAGGGAGCACGTGCACTTTCTATTATAGATGCAGGCCAGTGTGTGGTGTGTAAAGACGGTTCTATCATTACCTTAGAGGGCATTGAAGGAACCGATAAAACTATTGAAAGGGCCTATGAATATGCAGGTGACAGTTGTATCTTGGTTAAGATGGCTAGGCCACAACAGGATATGAGGGTAGATATACCAGCAATTGGTTTAGATACCATAAAAAAAATAATATCTATCGGTGGAAGAGGTATAGTTGCAGAAGCTGATAGGATGTTATTTTTAGATAAGGAAGAGTGCATAAAGTTAGCAAATGACAATAACATTTTCATTGTAGGAGTGAAGGTATAGAGGAGGGACAGTATGAAGTATTTTGTTTCGACAGGTGAGATCTCAGGAGATCTTCACCTATCATATCTTGTAAATGCAATGAATAAAATTGACAACAATGCCAGTTTTTTTGGAGTAGCAGGTAAGCACTCTAAAGAAGCTGGTGTTACTGTTATACAGGATATAGATGAATTAGCTGTAATGGGATTTTGGGAAGCCTTAAAAAAATATAAATTTTTGAAAAAAAAACTATATGAATATATAGAGTTTATAAAAAAAGAAGATATCAAAAAAGTAATCTTAGTTGATTATGGTGGATTTAATCTGAAATTTATGGAACTCTTAAAAAAGCATGTAGAAGGTATAGAAATATATTATTATATCCCTCCTAAAGTTTGGGTTTGGGGAGAAAAACGTGTTGAAAAATTAAGACATGTAGATCATATAGTAGTTATATTCCCGTGGGAAGTAGATTTTTATAAAAAACATGGGATAGATGTAGTCTATTATGGTAATCCATTTTTAGATATCTATAAACGGATAGATAACAGGGAAGAAAAGATTCTTTTACTCCCTGGAAGTAGGAAAAAAGAGGTGCAAAAACTCCTTCCTATAATGTTAGAAGTTGTGGAAAAATCTATAGATGAAAATTTTATATTAAAACTAGCCAAAAAGGAACATTTAAAATGGGTTGATTTGGATATAAGTAAATATAAAAATTTAGAGGTTGTGGACGATACAACTCTCAAAGATGTAGTAAAACAATCTAAGTATGCCATAGCAGCTTCAGGAACGGTAATACTAGAGTTGGCACTTTTGGGACTACCAGGAGTCGTAGTCTATAAGATCGATAAATTAAGTGGGTTTATAGGAAAGCATATATTAAAATTAAAATACGTATCTTTACCTAATTTAGCTTTGGATAGGGAAGTCTATAGAGAACTCCTCCAAGGAGATTGCAATAGGGATAAGATCCTAGATGCTATACAAAATATAGAAGATAACAGGGAATATTTTGAGGAGCAAATAGGTGAAATAATAGAAAAACTAGGCGGAAATAATATAATAGAAAAGTACGCTAAATTCTTTTTAAAAGGGAAGTAATATGAAAAATATAAAAACAAAAGTTCAAAAGACATCATTAAAAAAAATGATTGATTATGGGATGAATTATAAGTATAGATTTATGCTTATCGTAGTGTTATCTCTAATTGTAGGATTAACAAAAGCCCTTCCAGCATGGTTATCTAAATCATTGATGGATGATGTGTTGATCGCAAAAGATATGAATAGGCTGATATTGGTATCTGGTGGTTTGGTGGCAGCAACTATTATAAAAGGGTTTTCTATGTACTATAAGGAAATTTTTTCTTCTTATACAACTAGATTGGTAGTTAGAGATATTCAGCAAGATATCTATAGACATCTTCACAAATTAAGTCATTCTTATTTTGATAAAACTCCTCAAGGGGAGATAATGGCAAGGATAAGTGGAGATGCAGGAAACTTAGGTAAGATTGGATTTATGATATTTCAGATCCTACCAGAATTTTTAACTATAACGGTACTACTTATAGGGTTATTTAGGATCGATATATTGCTAGCTCTAATGACCTTGGTATTACTACCTGCAATGATGATGATTCTAAAGAAAATTTTAAAAAAAATAAAGAGAACTGCAAGAAAAAGACAAGATCAGAGGGGGGAACTAAATTCCCTTATTCAAGAATCACTATCTGGGATCAGAGTTGTAAAAGCGTTTGCAACTGAAGAAGATGAGATAAAAAAATATGAAGAAAAAAATATGGAAGTATTAAATACTGAATATAGAAATAAAAAGGTAGAGGCTAGAATTTCACCTATAAATGAAATTGTAACGACTACTTTAACGGTAGGAGTGCTTCTCTATGGTGGAAATAAAGTTATAGTTGATACTAATTTTACAGCTGGAGATCTTGTTTCATTTTTAACTTCATTGGGACTTATGTTTGAGCCACTAAAAAAAGTGATTAAAAGAGGTAGTGAACTTATGTCAATTATGCCTTCAGCTGATAGAGTAATGGAATTATTGGAGGAAGTGCCAGAAGTAATAGAAAAAGAAGATGCAGCAGATTATGGAAATCTTTCACCGAAGGTAAAATTTAAGAATTTAAAATTTAAATATGGTAAAGATTTGGATTATGCTATAGATAATATTAATTTTGAAGCAAATGCTGGAGAGATCATAGCATTAGTAGGTAGAAGTGGAAGTGGAAAAACAACCTTGGTAAATTTAATTCCTAGGTTTTATGAGATTGAAGATGGTTCTATCACTATCGATGGTATGGATATAAGAGATCTAAAAATGAAAGAATTAAGGGATCACATAGGAATAGTTCCACAAGAGACATTCTTATTTAGTGGTACGATATATTCGAATATCCTTTATGGTGCAGGAAGAGAAGTAACAAAAGAGGATGTTATAAATGCTGCTAAGATGGCCAATGCTCATAACTTTATAATAGAGTTTGAAGATGGATATGATCAAGAGGTAGGAGAGCGTGGGACATTGTTATCTGGTGGTCAGAAACAGAGGATAGCTATAGCTCGTGCACTCCTAAAAAATCCAGAGATAATGATCTTAGATGAAGCTACATCTGCTTTGGATACAGAATCTGAAAGATTGGTTCAAGATGCTCTAGAAAAATTAATGGTAGGAAGAACAACCTTTGTAATAGCCCATAGACTGTCTACTATAGTGAATGCAGATAAGATCATAGTGATGGACAAAGGAAAAATAGCAGAATCAGGAAGTCATGAGGAATTACTATCTTGTGAAGGGATCTATAAAAAGTTATATGAAACACAATTTGGAGAAGAATAAATTATATAGGAGAAATAAATAATGAGTATTTTAAGAGATGACAACAGAACGAATGAAGATTTAAGAAATGTAAATTTAACAACAGGATTCACTATCCATGCTGAGGGATCTGTATTGATAGAGATGGGAAATACAAAGGTAATTTGTACTGCTTCTGTAAGTGAAAGTGTACCTAGATTTTTAAAAAAAACAGGTAAAGGTTGGCTTACAGCAGAATATTCTATGTTACCAAGAGCTACTGAAGACAGAAATAGAAGAGAAGCTTCAATGGGTAAATTAGGTGGAAGAACTATGGAGATCCAAAGATTAATTGGAAGATCTCTTAGAGCATGTTTAGACATGGGTAAATTGGGTGAAAGAAGTATCACTATCGACTGTGATGTTATCCAAGCTGATGGAGGAACAAGAACAGCTTCTATAACTGGTGGATATGTAGCTCTTGCGATAGCAATAAATAAATTAATTGCTAGTGGTAAGTTAGAAGAATCTCCATTAATCTCAAATGTAGCTGCTATCAGTGTAGGAGTCGTAGGAGGAGTTCCTATGTTAGACCTTAAATATACTGAGGATGCTACTGCAGATGTAGATATGAATGTAATAATGAACTCTGATTTAGAATTTGTAGAAGTACAAGGGACAGGAGAGGAAACTACATTTACAAGAAAAGAATTAAATGGTCTTTTAGATCTAGCTGAAAAAGGAATTAAAGAATTATTTGAAATGCAGAATGAAGCGATAGAAAAAGCGTAGAACTTTTTTCTATGACCTCACTCTTTGTTTATCTCTCCTAAATTAGGAGAGAGGGGTGAGAGTTATAGAGGAAAAGAAGAAAAAATCTCCTGTATTAAATTATGGGAGATTTTTTATATTTATTAACACTTATGTGGTATAATTAAAGTCTAGTTTCAATGATAAGGATTGAATTAGATTTTAATAAAAAAACAGATAAGATTAACAGCTAGAGAGGTGACAATTATATTTAATACTAGGGAAATAGCAATACTATTTTGGTTTGGAGTACTTTTTGTTTGGTTTATCATAAATGCCAATAAAGAAGACTAAAATGTGAATAAGGAGAAAAAATATGCAAAAATTATTTTTAGCCACAGGAAATAAGAAAAAAATAAAAGAAATATCTGAAATTTTAAAGGGTTATGAAATACTTTCAATAAACGATGGATACACAATTCCAGACGTGATAGAAGATAGAGATACTTTTGAAGGAAATAGTCAAAAGAAGGCCTTGGAGATAGCTAAAGCTGTAGGTATGCCAGTTATTGCAGATGATAGTGGATTATGTGTAGAGGCTCTAGGAGGAGCTCCAGGGATATATTCAGCTAGATATTCAGGAGAAAATTCCACTGATGAGACAAACAATATTAAATTGATCCAGCAATTAAAAGGAAAAGAAGATAAAAGTGCTAAATTCGTATGTGTAATAACTCTTGCAAAACCAAATGGTGAATATCATAGTTTTAGAGGAGAGGTAGAAGGAGTAATAGTAGAAGAGCCAGGAGGAACAGATGGGTTTGGATATGATCCTCATTTCTATATTGAAAAATATGGTAAGACTTTTGCTGAAATTCCAAAGATAAAGAAAGAGATCAGTCATAGAGCTAATGCACTTAAAAAACTACAGGCAGAGATTGATAGATATTTATAAAAAAAGTAAGTAGATTCTCTTGAGAATCTACTTACTTTTTTTATAATTTAGGCACAACGGTCAAGTTGCTTTTTAGATAAACTTTTCTTCCCATGAAACTTCTCTCATGGTTTTGGCAATTTTCATAAGATCTATATCAGGATGGATAGTTCCTTCGTAAGAGATAGTAATAATAGACATAGTCATAGAAAATTTTACAATTTCTTCCATATCCATATCATTCATATATCCAAATCCTAGACCTGCTACAAATGAATCTCCTGCACCTGTTACATTTTTAACAACTACATCACAGGCTTTGACCTTCCCACTAGCTATTCCATCGGTATAATATACACCTTCAGAATCTAAACTTATAAATACTTTTTTTACACCTAAGTTTAAAAAATGTTGTCCAGCTTTCTTTAGATCTTCATCTGTATTTATAGAAAATCCAGTTAAGATTTCAGCTTCATTTTTATTTGGTTTTATTGTATGAAAATAGCCTATTAGATGTTTTATCTTATCAGCTTTTTCAGAAGACACTGGGTCTAATATGAATTTAGTTTTCCCAGTAAACTTTTTCAGAAGATACTCTAGATTTTCGGGATCATCGGAATCTAAAAATGTGTATTCAGCATTTTCAATTAAATCAGATTTAGAATCAATAAAATCTGTATTCATAGCGTCAATACTTTCCATATCAGCTACTGCTGAAACCATCTCTCCAAATTGATCTAATATAGCTAGATAACTCGGTGTTCTTCCCCCTTCTAAAATAAGCGAATCCTCCATATCATATCCTATTAATTCTGAATGATCCAGCATAGCACGGCCTTTTTCATCATCTCCCAAGATAGAAATAAACTTGGTATTTAGACCAATTCTAGCCATATTTTCTGCAATGTTTCTAGAGACACCACCAAAGGCCATCCTTACTTTACCAGGATTAGAATCCTTTACTCTATATTTTACCCCAACATTACAAATACCAAAGATGTCTACAACTGACGCTCCAAATACTAATATATATGGTTTTTTTTTCTTATACATAAATTACTCCCTAATTCTTTATTTTAAAAAATACTATATATTTTATCATGTTTTCAAAATAATTTAAAGGCGTATAATATACTGAAGACCTGTTTTTTACAACAGGTCTTTAGTATATTATACTATTCATGATTAATGTTTCTAAAAAACGGGCTTTATTTCTTCCTCTTCGTCATACCTTAAATCTACTAAATTAACTTTGTTTTTGTTTTCTCCATCCTCTTCACCCCAAGAAAATGTAGTTTCTTTTGGTATAGAAAGATAGATGTTTTCTGCTGGATTCAATAATTTTGCATCCTTTAGATATACTGCTCCACTTATGAAATCTAATACTCTTTGGTATATTTTTTTGTCTGATGAAGTTAAATTGATATGTAAAATTTTATCTTCTACAATATAATTTACTATTCTTTTAGAATCTTCAAAACTTTTAGGCTTTATAAAAATAATATCGCTCATATTGTCACTTCCTCTTTAATTTAATATTGGAATAATTTCTTCTAATACTTCGGTTTTTTCTTTTACTTCTATATACATCTCATCGGTGACTATAGATTCTTTATTACTAATTTTTTCTTTGAGATATTTTATTTCATCTTCACTTTGCTTTACATAAGCTAAGTTATTTCTGCTTCCCTTTGGAATAACACTAGATAACTTTTTACTTACCAAAGCCATTTCAGGGGCTAACTCATGATCAAATCCTGCAATGGTAGCATATTTTACTCCTTGGTGGATAGCTATATCTATCCCTGCTTGAGTCATTCCATCATTTAACTGGTCTGAATCTCCATTGACTGCTCCACTTATAGTATCCAGTGCCGAGCTGATACCAAAATATTTTATAGCTACTCTAATTGGTTTTACCCATATTAATTTTTCAAAATTATATAGTAGAAAAGTTCCTTTGACAGATCGAGTATGATAGTAGGGATAGGTCATAAAATCTAACTCATCCAAATCTATATAGAGGAGTCCGTCTACTCCTAAAATTTCAGCTAACTCAATGGATCTCAAAAATCTTAATTGTCCTCCATCTGTTATACCTGCTTCATTTAAAAGTTTATCAGTTTTTTTTATATCCTGAATATCATATCCGTGATTATTCTGTTCAAAATTATTATAAACTACCCCTCTAAAAATAAATCCTCCAGCTACATCATTTGTATTATTATTAATGGGTAAAATTGCCAACTTAGCTGGTGATATTGAGGGAGTAGCTTTTAATACAAAATCTTCTTTTGGTGTACAACCTATAAATATTAAGAGAATAAATAATAAAAATAACTTATACCTCTTCATATTACTTCATCAACTTTACTACACCAGGAATAGAGAAAGCTTCCCCTTTATATTCTAGGATAGCAGCATCTTCACCTAGATAATCGACTACTTCTGCTTCTCCTACTTTATTCTCTTCAAACCCTAAAAATTTACCGTTGAATTCAATCTTTTCTCCCTGCTTATAGACACCTAATTTTGTCCCTATTTCTACATTACTTTTTTGACCAGCATTGATATAGAGTTTATTTCCAGATATCTTAGCTACATTTGCCATCCAAGGAGTTCTATCTACTGTCTTTATGATGTTGTCCATAACGTCTATAGCTGCTGCTCTAAAGGCTTCTTGTTCTAAACCTTCATCGTAGCCGCCTGTACTCCCTACACCTAAAGTAGTGCCGTATTCAACATCTGATACACCTTCTCCTTGATCAGATAGGACTACTTCTCCAGTTCTTACATTTATCATCTTCATATCAAATGATATCTCTGCTCTTTGAGTCTTACTACTAGAAACGATTCCTTTGTTTCCAGTGGTGTTTACAGAATATTTAGTAATTGCACCAGTTATAACATAATCTGCATCTTGAAATTTTCTTTCAGAAGCTAACTGTCCCTGCCCCAAAGTATTAGAAAAATTAATTTCTTGCATTACTTTATCTAGATCTTCTCGCTCTAAAACAATAAATCTATTACTTTTTACAAGTTCTGTAGTGATAACATCAGTTAAGTTGTTTCCTAATCTTCTGCTACCAAACCTAGTTTGATTTTTAAATTCAGCTATGACAACTTTTCTTTTAGGAGATACTACTCCTTGTACAGAATCGTAATCTCTCATACTTTGGATCTTATTATCTTTTCTTACATTGGATACGCCATCTTTTGAACAAGCGCCTAGTGTTAATGCTAATAGAGCAACTATTAATAGTTTTTTCTTCATTACTTGCCTCCTAAACTCATATTTTTAATTATTATATCCAATATTTCATCAGAACTTTTGTCAGTTTTAAATCCAGCAGCTTTAATATGACCACCGCCACCAAAAAGACCTGCCAAGGAATTTACATCTATATCATATTTAGATCTGAAACTTCCTTTGATGTGACCCTTATCCTCTTTAAGAAAAAGGGATACACTTGCATCTTCATAGGATAGTAGGAGTTCTCCTAAACCACTAGAATCATCTTTACTAGCTCCTAATTCAACTATTTCTTCTTCACTCATATAATAGTACACTAACTTTTGGCTATCTACAAATTTAAAATCAGATAGGACTTTTCCTGTTAACTTTAATTTTGCCATAGATTTAGTGTTGAAAAATTTTTTTATAATTTGGTCTGGTTCCACTCCATATTCTAATAATTCGGAAGCTGTTTTAAATACCTTTTTAGTGGTATTTGAATGTTTAAAATTACCGGTATCATTGACTATACCGGTGTAGATAGATTCTGCTATCCCGTGATCTAAACTTATTTCTGCCTCTTTAATAAAATCAAACAAAATTTCTGAAGTAGATGAAAGGTCTCCTACGTAGTTGTAATCTCCGAACCTATCATTACTGATGTGGTGATCTATATTTATAACTTTAGTATCTTTCCCTTTTAATTGTCCTACCCTTCCAATTCTATCAAAGTTACCACTATCAAGGCAGATCATAAGATCAAAATCATATTTTGAATTATAATTTTCAAACTCTTCGATTAGGATAGAGTGAGTTAAAAACTTTAAGTTTTTAGGAGTTTTATCATCTAAAATAAATCTTAAAGTTTTATCTAAATAGATCTCCCCTTTATCTTTAGTTTCTTTTCTCAAAGTCTCATTTAATTTGTTGAGAGCCAAAAGGAGGGCTAAGCCACTACCAATAGCATCTCCATCAGGACTAGTATGTCCTGTGATTAGTATTCTGTCACTTTTTTTTATAACGTTTAATATCTCACTAAACCTATTATTCATCCTTATTCACCTCGATTATATCTATTCCGTTTAGCAGTAATTTATCTGCTGTTATTCCGTTTCCAAAAATTATATTTTTCTTGAAAGTCCCATCATATATACTATCTATTCCGCAAGACGGGCTTTTTCCTTTTAATAATGCAAGTTTTATATTATTTTTTAAGACTTTTTCTAGAGCTTTTTCTGCTCCTATTTCAAATTCGTCGGTGACATCAACACCTTTAATATTTATGACCTTATCTCCATTTTTTTCAGATGGTAGACGGGGGATACTCATTCCTCCTTCTACTTCGGGACAAGTTTCGATAAATTCAAATTTATCTTTTAAAAGTTCACTTATAATATAATTATAATTAGCTGAGCCTTTATACGAAGTCTTTTGTCCAAGAAGACAACTGCTAATTAGGAGTTTTTCTTTGCTCTCCATTTTTACACTTTTATCACTATAATTTATAATAGATCTGATATAGGTTTTATCTCTAATGATATCTAAAAGAGGAATCAGAACAAAATTTCTTTTTTTATATCTAGGATGAGGGATAACTAGATCCTTATTATTTAGCCTAAGATTTCCATAGGAAATAATATCTATGTCTAAAGTTCTAGGGCCCCATCTAAATTTTCGTACTCTTTTTAATTTTAACTCGATCCTTTGAAGTTCTCTCAGAAGTTCATAGGGAAGTAGTTGTGTTTTTATCTCAATTGCACAATTTAAAAATTTATCTTGTTCTAAGTATCCTACTGGGTCTGTTGAATAAAAATTTGAGACAACAGTAACTTTAGTTTTTTTTAGTTGAGATATAGCAAAAATACCTCCTAAAAGGTAGTAATATTTATTTCCTATATTAGATCCCATACTGAGATAAGCTCTAGTCCATCTCATAATGTTTACCCTCTCTAGTTATTGCTACTCCTACATAGTCAAAATTTCCATTTATAGGAGCACCGGGTTTTCTAATCTCTACTTCTACCTTTTCTATACTATATTTAACTAGTAAAGTATGGGCAATCATCTCAGCCAAAGCTTCGATTAATTTAAATTTTTTATTCTTTATGATATCTTCAACATCATAATATACATCTACATAGCTGATACTTTTATTTAGGTCATCTGTAAGACCTGCCCTCTGTAATGGTTTATATAGGGTTACATCGGCATAAAAGTTTTGCCCTAATATATTTTCCTCAGTTAAAGCACCGTGATATCCGTATGCTTTTATATTTTTTACTATTATTTTGTCCATTGTTCTCCTCCAAGAGTTTTTATTATTATTTGGGGAATTATAACTTTTTTCAATAAATTAAAACATTATAAAGGCTCAAATAACGCTTAACTGGATGCAACGTCACGTTGCTAATCTAGTGATTTAAAACCCTCACCTAATACTTCATAAACCTCTGATATGATTATGAATGCACTTGGGTCCACTTGTTTTATAAGTGCGTGAAGATCTCTAATTTCTTTGTTTTTCAATACAGTCATAATCATTGATTTTTTGTCATCTGTATAGAGTCCTTTGGCTGATATAGCAGTTCCACCTTTTTTGATATCATTTAATATTATTTCTCTTATAAGTTCATATTTGTCACTTATAATATAGACCATCTTAGTGTATCCCACACCTTCAAAGATCTTATTTATAACTACGTTAGTTGTAAACATTGCAATAATTGCATATAATCCTTTTTCTATTCCAAAGAAAGCTATTCCACTGATTATGATAATAGTATCGTTGATCATCATACAATAACCTACAGGTATTTTAGTGATTTTATTGACCATTTGAGCTATAATATCGGTTCCACCTGTACTACCACCAAATTTTAAAACAAGTCCCAGACCTACACCTAGTAAAATACCTCCAAAAAGTGGTGCCAATAAAAAATTACTTCCTTTTGTAAAATCTATGACATTATCTATTCCTACAAGTTTTCTGAAGAGATCGATATAAAATGATAACATGATGATTCCAAATAAGGTTTTTGCACCATATTCTTTACCAAAGGTTTTTACACCTATTAAAAATAGTGGAATATTGATAAATAGCATACTAGTTCCAACAGATAGATCAAATGTATAATATAAGATAGTTGCTATTCCTGTTACCCCACCACTTACTATCTTTGCAGGGACTATAAATAGCCCTATTCCTATTGCAGCTATAATAAGTCCTAAATTAATCACAAAATAATCTATTGCTAATGTTTTTACCTTTCTTTTCATTACCTTTTTGCCCCCCTAATTATACTTTATATAAATTCTTGGTGCCTTACTTTACCCTTGTATGCTTTTTCAGGATCATAACCATATTTGATAGCGATTAAATTCATAATAGTAGTCTCTACCATGGTAGCAGCATTTCTTCCAGAACTTATATATAGTTCTGCATGATCTACAGGATGACCTAAAATTTCTACTTCAACACCTTTAGAACTAGAAGTTTTAGTTAAATAATCATCGCTTTTTAATTCTTTTAATTCTATTATTGCATCCAATCTTTTTTCTTTTCTTACAGACCCTAACCCATAAAGAGCTTTGATATCTATGATTCCTAGTCCTCTAAGTTCCATAAAATAAGGTATTTTATCAGCTTTTCCTATGACCATTCCACTGGGGTGTTCATGAAAAGTTACTTTATCATCTGTAATTAATCTATGTCCCCTATGGATTAATTCTAGAGCTGTTTCACTCTTACCAATTCCACTTTTTCCCGTAAGGAGGACACCAAATCCAAACATCTCAACAAATACTCCATGCATGGTGATTTTAGGAGCAAAAGTTTTTTCTAAAAATTGATTTAAATCTGCTGTCAGCTGGGTAGAAGTCTTATCAGAAAATAACATGATTTTATTTTTTTTCTTAGACAATTCGATAAAACATGGTTCAATTTCATCTGCATCTGCTATAATCATAGCTGGAAAATCAAAGTCAAAAAAATTGTTTAAATTTTTATATTTAATATCCTCATCTAGACTCTTTAAAAAATTTAATTCTCCTTGGGAAAATAGTTGTAAACTTTTAGATCCATTTTGATAAAATACTTCATAAAATCCAGAAAGTGCCAAAGCAGGGTTGTGAAGTGCAGTTTTAGTTATATAAGTTGTCTCTAAAAATTCTTCTCCTGTAATAACTTTTAAGTCAAATTCATCTACTATTTTTTTTACTGTCAAAATATTTTTATTCATCTTATCACCTTTCTTATTTGCTTTGTTAAAAGCGATCATTTTTTTAGTTTCTTCTAAAAAATATTCAGAAGAATTCATCCCAATTTGCTTCAACCTTTCATTTATAGCTGCCGTTTCGATAATTACAGCTAAATTTCTTCCTCTTCGTACAGGAAGACTTAGCTTAGGAATCGGAACTCCTAAAATCTCTTCGAATTCTTTATCTATTCCTAACCTGTCATAGAACTTTCTTTTATCCCATTTTTCTAGATTGATATATAAGTTTATTTCCTTAGTTCTCCGAGTCGCAATAATCCCATAGTTATTTGTAATATCTATATTTTCACTGCCTGTTCCTAGATAGAAATGTGTTTTAACGTTACTTTTGTCAAAGCCATTTTCCCCTAAGAGAATATTAGGTCCAATTTTTTTAATAATTAAATTTTCATCAGTGATATATTTATGACCTCTCTCGATTAATTCAAGGGTAGACCCAATCTTTGCATCTTCATAACCGCCAATTAAAACACCTATTCCTAAGATTTCGACTAAAACATGATCCTCTAACCTTATTTCAGGGGCTAATTTTTTTTGGAGGTAATATTTTAATTTTCTTATGATAACTGCAGTTTTATTTTTAGTAGTCAAAAGTGGTTTATTATGTTTTGTAGCATATTCTATAAAATCAGGATGAATATCTTTATCACAAGCTACGATAATACAAGGAAAATTATAAGAAAAGTAATTTTTTAATCTTTCTTTTCTTACTTCTGAGGAGAGGGAATCGATATATCTCATTTCCTCTGTTCCCAAAACGTGTAGTTGTTTATTTAGTTCATCTCCTTCGACTAAAAACCCGGTTAATTCTGCTCCTACTCTATGTACTGTAGGTAGTAGAATTTTTCTTTCTAGATTATCTAATCCCCCATAGATTACATTAAAATCAAAAGCTTTTACTAGCTTTGATAACCTTACAAATTTTTTAATCATAAAGCCCCCTATTATTTATCGGTGTTATTTAATAATTATTTTTTATTTTTCGTTTTTTTATAAAAATCGTCTGGTCTGATACTTAATTCTATCTCTTTTTCAATTATTTTTTCACCATTTTTGTTGGTATCTATGTGTTCCAATGTTTTTTTTCTTTCTACTACCTGATCTCTACTTTTAGTTTTATTACTTGAGATATTTAAAATAATAAAGTATCCTCCTGAAACGATAATCAAAATTAAGATAAATCTCCAGAATAAAACTTGTTTTTTCGTCATAATTCTACCTCATTTGAATGGAATTTTTAAATTTAGACAACAAATAAAATGAGCCACAGATAACTATAACTTTTTTTGTTTTTTTAGCTAGATCAAAAGCTTTTACTAAGTCATTTTCTACTCTTTGGGCTTTAAAAATAGGGACTAGATTAAGTAGTTCACTTCCAGAAGTCCCTCTATGAAAATCTTCTAAGGATGTAAAAATTATTTCATCACTAAACTTTGAAATCTCTTCTAAGATTCCGTGTCTATCTTTGTCTTCTAGGATAGATATTAAAGTAACTACATTTTTTTTATTATATTTAGATAGTATGTTTTCTTTTAATCTAGATGCAGCATCTACATTATGGGCTCCATCTAATATTATAAGTGGGTTCTCTTTTGAGTAGATCTCAAATCTTCCAGGCCAAGAAACTTTTGAGACTGCATCTTGTATATTTTCATTTGATATTCCTATTTTTTTTAAAGTCTCATATGCACCTAAAAAATTATTTATTTGATATTCTCCATAAAGGGACAGATTAAATTCTAGATCATCTATATAAATATTAGTCCCAAAATCTTCTGTTAGTTCAAATTTTACATCACTGTATTTTTTTATTACATCGACATAATCTTTAGTTTCTTTCTCAACGGCGGCTATTAGTTCTAGGCCAGAGTCAGCCACTACAACAGGGCTATTTTTTATAATACCGCATTTTTCATGAGCTATATCAGCTAAATTATCACCTAGAATATTTACATGATCCATAGATACATTGGTGATTATAGAAATTTCAGGATGACAGACGTTAGTAGCATCAAAACGCCCTCCTAAACCAGTCTCTAAAACTACATATTCACAATTGCAATCTTTGAAGTAATCAAACATCATTGCAGTGGTAATCTCAAAAAAGGTAGGATGTAAATTATTGACTTCAATCAATGTTCTTATTTTTTTATAATAAGAGCATATCCTTTCATCTGATATCTGTTCCTTATTTACTACAATTCTTTCATTGAAGTTTTCAATATGAGGAGAGGTATACTTACCAACTTTATAACCTGCTTCTAATAAACTGGCTTCTAAAATAGTTGCTGTAGATCCCTTACCGTTAGTTCCTGCAATGTGTAAGATCTTGTAGTTATCTTGAGGATTATCCATTAATTTTAATATATTTTTTATATTATCTAGTCCTAATTTTATTCCCATATTAGTAAGGGAATAAAGTTCTTCTAATGTTTTATCTATATTCATAATTTAACTTCCTTTTTTAATTATAAATTAATTTTTTTATTCTTATACTCTCTTCATCATTTCTACGATTAAGTTTTTAGAATTTTTAGCTGCTAATTTTACAAATTCTTGAAAATCTGTTTTAGCATCATCATTTGCTTTATCTGAGATAGATCTTATAATTACAAATGGAGTTTTGAATAGGTGGCATACATGGGCAACTGCTGCACCTTCCATCTCTGTACATTCACTGTTAAAAGTTTCTCTCAGCCAATTTATTTTTGCAGGTTCAGCTACAAATACATCTCCACTTACTATTCTACCTGTATAGACATTTTCCTTATTAAATAATTCTAAGGCACTTTTTTCAGCGATTTTAATCAACTTTTTATCAGCTTTAAAGATAGAGGTATCCATTCTAGGGATCTCTCCGTGTTTCATTCCAAAAGCTGTACAGTCAAAGTCATGCTCTATAAGTTCGCTTGAGATAACTATATCTCCTACTTCGATATTAGGATTAGTTCCACCGGCTACACCTGTAAATATAAGTTGATCTACTTTAAATCTATCGATTAATAGAGTGGTACATACAGATGAATTTACCTTACCTATTCCTCCCTCTACTAATACTATTTCCTTACCTTCTAAAGTTCCTTTGAAGAAAGTAATGTCTAATATTTTCTCCTCTTCTAAATCTGAAATCATATTTTTTAACTCTATTATTTCCTCGTGCATAGCACCAATTATTCCTATCATTTTTCTATATCCTCCTAAATTATTTATTATATAAAATTATATCAAATTAAATTGAAATAACACAATTTTTTTTAATTTTAATAGGAATTATTTGAAAATATATGTATAATTAAGTTAAATATAATATAAATTAGGAGGGCCTCATTATGAATATAAAAAAATCTATTTTAATTTTAACTATTTTAACTGCCACAGCATTTGGTGGATGTTCCGCCAAGGAAACAAAACCCGAGTTAGGAACCAATGTAAACTATGAAAAAATGAAGGAATATCCTAAATGGGTAATTCAACCTAGTTATGATAAAGGAATTGCTGGAATAGGGTCAGCTAAGATGACAGATCTAGGATTTGATTTTGCAAGAAAGGAAGCTATGGCCAGTGCAAGACTTGATTTAGGAGGTCAAATTAGAACTAAAGTTGATGGATTATTTAAATCGTATACCAGTAAAATAGGAGTAGGAGATTCTACTAGTGTAGATACTCTTTCAGAAAATATAACAAAGGAATTAGTCAGTGTAGATCTAAAGGGAGCGTCTCTAAAAGAAACTTGGATATCTCCTCAAGATGAATTATTTGTTTTGATGACTGTAGATAATGAAAGGTTGATTGAATCTACAACAAAGGCTATAAACAATCCAAATAATTATACAGATGAAAATTTAAAATTAAAAATAAAAGCTGAATCTTCACAGGCTGAATTAGAAAAGGAATTAAATACTTATTTTGGAAGTTCTAACAATGAAAATTTTCCTGCTAAAGATATGGAAGAAGTTAAAGAAGAAATTCAGGATGAAATTACAGAAACAAATTAGGAGGATAAACTATGAAAAAAATAATGGTATTATTTTTAGGTATTCTTATGACCATCTCAAGTTTTTCTAAAACTTTGGAAGGAGTAGGAAGAGGAAATAGCGAAGTTATTGCAAAGAAAGAAGCTATGGCAGATCTATCAAATCAAATACAGGTAACTATCAAAAGTAATTTTACTAGTAACAAAAGCCTAACTAACGGTCAGTCAAATAGAGAAGTTTCGTCTGGAATATCTACTATTTCAGAAACTAATCTTTTAGGTGTAGACTTCAAAGTTAAGAAAAAATGGTTTAGATCAAAATATACTGCTACCGCTACTTTAGATGAAACAAAGATGGTACTATATGAAAAAAAAGCCAATCAGCTTAGAGGTTTGATTAATAATAATTATATGCAATTTTCTCAGGCAGAAGACTTAAATCTTAAAACAAATTATTTAACTAGTGCTTTAAAAAGCTATGATGACTTTGAATCATATAGAAATGTAGCCATTATACTGGGTAGTGCTAAAATTTATAATTTACCATATACAAAGACTCAAATAAGAAATGATTTTGAATCAATAGAAAAACAAATTAATAGTAACAGTTTGTATAATGGAGTAAATATTTTATACGTTAAGAGTAGTGGTAAATTTGATGAAGATTCCAAGGAGTATTTTGATAATTATTTTTACTCTATGTTAGCATCTATCTCTCGTGAAAATGATGATAAGGTAGCGGTTAGTAGTGAAAATGATTCTTCAGTAAATACTTTGGTGAAGGTTGTATTAAACAGCAATCATACATCTACTACACCAGCAGTTTATTATAATAAAAAAATGATTACTCCAGAATCTTTTATAACAACGTTAAATATTACAGTGGGATTATACAATAAGAAAAAAGTAGAAAATTTACTTACTATTAGTGCTACTGGAGAGGGAATCGATGAAAATTCAAAGGAAGCGGCCTATGAAAAAGCAGTAAAAAATGGATTTGAGCAGATGAAAGAAAAATTAAAAAAATCGCTAATAAAATAGATCATAAATAAAAAACCTAGGAAAATTTCCTAGGTTTTTTATAGTTTAACATTTTTTAATTGTTTTTCCCATTAGTTTTATTGTACTAAGAGCTAAGACCTTAGTTGGATCCAAAAATTTACCTTCTACATTTAGCATTTCAAAGGCTACTGGAAGTTCTGTACACCCTAAGATAATATTATCTATTCCTAGATTAGAAAAATAATCTAGCACTCGATCTATAGGAATCTGATCTATATTTTTCTTACCTTCTTTCACTGTATAGATAAGTTCAGTTACAATTTCCTGCATATCCATGGGAGGGATTTCTACCTCTATCTTGTATTTATTGAATGTATTTTCGTAGATATGACCTTTGTAGGTTCCTTTTGTAGCCAAAAGACCAACTTTTTTAACACCGTTTAATTCTTTAGCTACCTCTTCTATCATGTTTATAAAGGGTATCTTCACTACTCCACAGATTTTTTCATAAAAATAATGAGCAGTATTACACGGCATAACTATAAAACTAGCACCCATAGCTTCTAATTTTAATGCAGAATCTATAAGGTATTTTTCAGGATTTTCACCATGTCCTAAAATATATGCTGTCCTATCAGGAATATCAGTATAACTATCCACTAAGGTATGGACATGATCGTGATCTTTTTTTGCATCTGTATACTTTACTATTTTATTTAATAGGTCAATTGTTGCAAGGGGTCCCATCCCACCTAAAACTCCTGCGATCTTCATTATTTTGACCTCCTCTTTTCATTTAGCTAATTATTTGATATAATTATACTAAAAATATATGAAAAAAGAAAAGATATTAAAGGTATCGTATTAATACGATATAAATATAGATAAAAAAATGTAGAAGGGAGAACTAATATGGATATTAGACAATTAAAATATTTTTTGGCTATTGCAGAGGCAAAAAATATAACTAAGGCAGCAAAAAAACTATATATTTCCCAACCTCCATTAAGTCAGCAACTGAAATTATTGGAGGAAGAATTAGGAGTAACTTTGCTAGAGAGAAGTACTCGAAAAATGAAACTTACTGAAGCTGGTAAACTTCTACAACATCGAGCTAAGCAGATTATCGAACTTATGGAAACGTCTACTAAAGAAATTAAAAATTTGAATTTAGGAGTTAAGGGGATTCTTTCGATTGGATTTGTTTCCTCTGCAGGAGCTATGCTTCTACCAGAACAAATTCACAATTTCTACAAGGAATATCCTGAGATTAATTTCCAAATGAAAGAAGGGAACACATACAAGATTTTAGATTTACTAAACAATGGGATGATTGAGATTGGTATAGTTAGAACACCATTTAATACAGAGAATTTTAATCTTATATATATGCCTAAGGAACCTATGGTTGCAGTGGCTAGAGAGGATCTATTTTTCCCTAGTTCTTTAAAATCCATATCTTTAGAAGATCTAAAGGATAAACCTATAATACTAGATAAAAGGTTTGAAAATTTAATCACTTCTTGCTGTCATCAAGTGGGGTTTCAGCCCAATATTATATGTGAAGGGGAAGACAGTAAATCCATTCTTTTGTGGACATATACAGGGATGGGGATAGGAATAGTGCCTAAAAGTGCAGCGAAACTTATGCCAAATAAGAATTTAAGATCTATAATAATAGAGGAGAGTGAGTTAGAAACTCAGACTGTTATTGTCTGGGTAAAAAATCGTCCTCTATCGGAAGTGGCAGAAACGTTTTTATTAAATTTCAAAGAATAATTAGTATGATTCTGTGTCTTTAAATCTTTAAATTTACAGAAAAAATAAAAGATTATAAAAAAGAGGCTTAATTCCTTTATTGGGATAAGCCTCTTCTAATTTTAGAGAATTATACTGCTGCTATTACAGAAACTTCTACTAATAATTCCTCTCTAGCCATCTTTGCTTCTACACATGCTCTAGCAGGAGCAAATCCTTCATCTATCCAGTTATCCCAAACACTATTCATCTCTTGGAATAATGACATATCTTTAACATAGATTGTAGCAGATAAGATCTTTTCTTTATTTGTTCCTACACTAGCTAATAATTCCTCTACTCTTTCAAGGGTTGTGATTGTTTGTTCTTTCATTCCTTTAGTAGCATCTTTGGCTACTTGTCCACATAGATATACTGTGTTATTGTGTATTACTACTTTACTTGTTCTTTTATTAGTTTCGTGTCTTTTGATTTCCATATTATTTATCCACCTTTTTATTTATTTTTTATCTTTAATCTGAGTTATACAGCTTAAAGTTGTTTCTCTACTTACCAAAACTACAATTTGGATATCTACATATATCACAATCTTGACAAAGACCACCATGACCATATCTCATGATATCTTCTATACTCAATTTTTCTCCACTAAGAACCCTAGGTAAAACTAAATCAAATACAGTTTTTTTACAGTACATGACACAACCAGGAAGTCCCATAATTGGTATGTTATCTAGGTAAGAGAGTAGAAACATAGATCCAGGGAGTACTGGTGATCCATAGCTTACTAAGTCTCCTCCTAACTCAATTATAGAACTAGGTGTAAGGTCATCTGGATCGACAGACATACCACCTGTACATATTACCATATCTGCTCCATTATTTATATGGGTTTTAATAGCATCTTTTATCATCTCTTTATCATCGGTTACTACAATTTGCCCTATTACATTACAATTATATTCTGTTACTTTTTTTTCAACTACAGGTCCAAACTTATCTACTATTCTTTTATGGAATATCTCGCTTCCTGTAGTTACTATACCAATATTCATCTTTTTAAATTCTTTTACATCTATCAATTTATTAGTAGTTATGTTTTTAGCTGATTCCATCTTATCTTTTTTTATAATAAGGGGGATTACCCTTGCACCAGCTATCTTATCACCTTTTTTTACCGGAATATTTTCAGGGAGTGTAGCAAAAGATATCTGCCCTAACATATTTAGTTCAAAAAGTTTTTCTTTGTTTATTTTAAGTAGTCCATCAACTTTTGCATAAAATTCTATCTTGCCTTCTTTAATTTCTTCACTTAAATAGATATTTTCTCCACAACCAATCTCTCCTAAAATTAATGCAGCATCGTTTTCATGGAGTTCATCTTCCCCGATTTCAAAGATATAGATATGTTCTTTTCCTAACTTTAGGAGTTTTTCTATGTCTTCTTCTTTAATTATATACCCCTTCTTAAAGGCTCTACCCTTAAATTTACCAGGGATTATTTCTGTTATGTCGTGGGAAATAACATGTCCGACTGCATTTTTTGTATCTATTATTTTCATGACTCAACTCCTATAAGTTTATGGTTTTTACTTCTCTCATATGTTTGCCTGTCCCATTATTTTTTACTTTTAATATCTCTGCCATTATTCCGAGGGCAATTTCAGCAGGATCACCACTTGAGATATCTAACCCTATAGGAGAATAGACCTCTAAGAGATCGCTTTTTTGTATCCCTTCATCTATAAGATCTCTATAACTTTCGACCACTTTTTTTCGACTACCAATCATCCCTACATATGCGGTCTTTCGTCCTACGACAGATTTTAAAGCACTTTTATCTCCAAGATGTCCACGAGTTACTATGACTAAGTAGGAGTTGTCATCCAATGGGTATTCTTTTAATATTTCTCCTATATCACCACAGAGAAGTTCGTCAGCTTGAGGGAATCTATCTTCAGTTACGTATTCCTTTCTATCGTCAATTATTACAGTATACATGTTGAGGTATTTACCTAGTTTATAAAGATCTATTCCTAGATGTCCTCCTCCAGCTATAATTAGTTTTTGTCTCCTTTGAAAGACCTTGATATATCCTTTCACCTTTCCACCACAGATCATATCTAATTTACCATCTGCTTCTAATGTAAATTCAAACTCCCTATTTTCACCTATTTTCATAGCTTCTAAAGCAGAATTGATCACTTGAAATTCTAAGTTTCCACCACCTATTGTACCTAGGGTTGTTTTATCAAAGAAAACTCCCATGATGTTACCAGATTTTCCAGGGCTAGATCCATTTACACTTATAAGAGTTACTAAAGCTACTTTTTCACCACTATCTATTCTTTTGGCTATCTCTTGCATAATTTTACCTTCCATATGGTCCTCCTAGTACTATAATAATTAATTATTTAAATCTGTTTTCTAAGATATAAAACTGCTTCTAAAGCTGAACCACCAATATTTCTAGCTTTGTCTGATATAGTATGACAATTCTGTTGTTGGTCTTTACGGGGATCGACGTCTCCTATCTTAAATCCTTTAGAAACTTGATATCCATTCCTTAGAAGGCCTCTTAAAACACCAGTTAGAGGAGACATTACCTTTGTATCACCTATTAGAGCAATTATCTCGCCTTTTTCCACCAAATCTCCAATATCTTTGATATTTTTTATAATTCCATCAACTTCACTATAAATAACTCTTTCCCTTCCATAGCCCTTTATAACTCCTGGAATACCAGTGTTTTTTTTGGCTTCTCCAGAAAAAATTAAACGTCCTAGATCATGACCCCTCATTGTCTCTACGACAACACTTACATCTCGTCCTGCACTAAAACCAGGACCTATACCTATAGTAATGGGAGCCATATTAATATTTGTACCTAAGTTTTTTTTAGCTAAGATAGCGTCTACTACAGCTATAGGTTTTAATTTTTTTATTGTATAACCATGAGGGTCTGCTATTACAGCGATATTTCCAATATCTAATATTTTATTTATTTCATTTATATTGTGAGCTAGGATAGCTTTACTTCCCTCAAGGATCACTTCTTTTTCATAGATGGCCTCTCCATAACAGACAGATCTTCTTATAAAAGAAGGTTTTTCTGTCTCTAAAACCAAAACTTTAAATCCACTTCTATGAAATTTTTGTATCACACCAGAAGCAAGATCTCCTCCACCTCTTACTATTATTAATTCAGACATTTTTAATGATTCCTCCCTTAATTTATATCTTTATAACTCTATCTAATAATTTTTGACGACATTTTAATTTTGAAATAATCTTAAAAAATAAACTCCTACTGGAATAATAGGAGTCTTCTTTTGATTCTTTGAGAAACTATAAAATAAATTATAATTTCATAGGGTTCATAGATTGTTTTTTATACCTGATCTCGTAGTGTAGGTGGGGACCGGTAACCCTTCCAGTTTTTCCAGATTTAGCTATAACTTTTCCCTTAGTTATTCTTTGTCCTTTTTTCACCAAAATTCTGTTTAAATGTGCAAACCTTGTTTCATAGTTATTTCCATTATCTATAATAATAATTTTTCCATATCCATTCATCCAGCCTGCATAAGTGACTACACCACTATAAGGAGAATAAACGGGAGTATTCATAGAAGCTTTTAGATCTACGCCAGTATGGAGTATTCTTCTGCCTAAAACAGGGTGGTCTCTATATCCATAGGGACTGTTTACGGACATGATTTTTAATGGTTGTCCAAAGTTTTTTAAAGTAGAACTTTTAGAATTGTTTGTATATGTCGTTATCGAACTAGAACTATAGTTTGAATCACCTTTATGTATCATTTTACCTAAGTATATTTTGTTCCCCTTATAAAGGGTGTTACTCTTTAAATTATTAATTTTTTTTAAATGGTCAACTTTTACATCATATTTTTTTGAAATACTATAAAGTGTATCTCCAGATGTAACTATATGGTAGCTTCCTTTATAATTTTTAGAAGGCTTAAGGTATATCTTTTGACCGGAGTATAATGAGTTGCTGTCTAAGTTGTTTATCCCCTTTAATTCTGAGATTGAAACATCTCTTTTTTTGGAGATTGAATACAGTGTATCCCCTTTTTTTACAGTATAATATTTACTGTTAGAACATGATATTAAGATAACCGAGGTTATTATTATAAAAAGTATCTTTTGTATGGGTCTCATAAATTCTCCTAAGATCTAAGTTTTCTATTAAATATAAAATAATAGTTATTAAAATTATACTCTATTCCGCTAGTTTATGTAAACCGATGAAGGGAAGATTGTTAATTTTTTTTAACAGGGACAATATATTTTATTAAAAGTTAAGGTTAATTTTACTTTAAGATATCATTTTTCTAAATAATTGCTTTTTCTAAAGAAGTGTTGTATAAATGGGGTAGGTTCAAATAACGATTTTTTAAGGGGGCTTCAAAATGAATGAGATTCAAAAAAAAGGGTTTGGAACAAAAGCGATACATGGAGGAGCAGAAAAAAATCCATTTGGAACATTAACTACACCGATATATCAAAGTTCTACATTTGTATTTGACACTGCAGAACAAGGTGGGAGAAGATTTGCTTTAGAAGAAGCTGGTTATATCTATTCGAGATTAGGAAATCCTACATCAAGTGTTGTAGAAAAAAAATTAGCTTTATTAGAAGGAGCAGAAGGTGCATTGGCTACTAGTTCAGGAATGGGAGCTATTTCTTCTACTATGTGGACATTATTAGAATCTGGAGATCATCTGTTGGCAGACAAAACTTTATACGGATGTACTTATGCTTATTTTAGTCATGGATTAACTAAATTTGGCATAGATGTAGAATTTGTGGATACTTCTGATTTAGAAGCTGTAAAAAAAGCTATGAGGCCAAACACTAAGATAGTTTATTTAGAAACTCCAGCAAATCCAAATTTGAAGATTGTAGATATCAAGGCAGTTTGTGATATTGCACATGAAAATGAAGGTACTAGAGTAGTTGTTGATAATACCTTTGCAACACCATATCTTCAAAGACCTCTAGAATTTGGTGCTGATCTAGTAGTTCATTCAGCTACAAAATATTTAAATGGTCATGGAGATGTAGTGGCTGGATTTGTAGCAGGAGATTTAGAGACAGTAACTCAAATAAGATTAATAGGTGTAAAGGATATGACTGGTTCAGTATTAAGTCCTCAAGATGCTTTTCTTATGATTAGAGGGATGAAAACTTTAGAGCTTAGAATGGAAAGACATTGTAGTAATGCATATAAAGTAGCAAAATTCTTGGATGCTAATTCTATGGTAGAGAAGGTATATTATCCAGGACTTGGAACTCATGAGGGACATGAAATAGCAAGAAAGCAAATGGATGGATATGGTGGAATAATCGCCTTTGATGTAAAAGGTGGATTGGAAGCAGGAAAAAAATTATTAAATAGTTTAGAGTTGTGTACTCTGGCAGTAAGTTTAGGAGATACAGAAACTTTAATTCAACATCCAGCATCTATGACTCATTCTCCTTATACAGAAGAAGAGAGAGCAGCAGCAGGAATAACTGAGGGATTAGTTAGAATATCTGTAGGATTAGAATATGCAGATGATATTATAGCAGATTTAGAGCAAGGATTAGCAAAATTATAAAGTATATATAGATAGTAGGGAGTAATCTCTACTATTTTTTTATGGGGAAAAAAATTGGGAAAAGGTTTTAAATTATGGGGGTAATTCATGAATTACCCGTACTATTTTGTAATAGATAATACATTTTAGTTTATATAAATTATAGGGAGGTAAAGGATGAGAAATTTATTTATAGTTATCTTTATACTAGGGATAGTAGTAATGTTTTGGTTAAAACCTAAAAAATATGGCTATATAATTCCTGCATATATACCATTAGGAGAGAAATTTGATATGGGTTTTGATGGAATAGCTAAATTTTCAAAGAAAAATAAAGTGATAACAATAGTTAATCCAAATAACGGGCCTATAAGTAAGGATGAGAATAAATATTATTTTGAAAAATTAGAGAAAAAAATAAAACATATACAAAATAATGGTGGAAAAGTAATTGGATATGTTTCTACGGGGTATGGAAGTAGAGATGAAAAAATTGTGAAAAAAGACATAGATCTTTGGAAAAGTGAATGGAGTATAGATGGTATATTTTTAGATGAAGGTATGGGAAGTTGTAGTGAGAACTGTGAAGAATTAATAAAAAAATATCAGGATTACTATCAATATGTAGGAGATCAAATTATTGTTACTAATGCAGGGTATATAGATAAAGATTATGAAAATTTTTTAAAAGATGGAGTTATTATGGTAATCTTTGAAAATACCTATAAAAAATTTATATCGCCTGATAATTATCTGAATAAGATAGATCTAAGTAAGGGGGGGAAAGGAGTTCTCCTCCATACAACTCCTAAAAATATAGATGGAAAAAAATTAAAAATCTTGTATAAAAAATATGACTTGGACTATATATATTTAACTCCTAAAAATTGGGATACCATATCATTGAAACTTTTAGAAGAATTATAGTATACTATAAGAAATAATGGAGGACGAAAATGAATGATATCTTAAAAATAATTAAAGACAGAAGGACCACCAGAGCCTATAAAAAAGAGATGATTACAGAAAACGAGTTAAATGAAATAGTAGAAGCAGGGATGTGGGCTCCTAGTGGACACAATAGACAACCTTGGCATTTTACGATAATAGAAAATAAAGATATAATGGAAAAAATAAATTTCGAGACAAAGAAAGTCTGTAAAAATATCGATGACCCCCTTTATTTTGGTTGGGCTAATAACGATGAATATGATGCCTTTTATGATGCTCCAGTTTTAATCATACTTTCTTACAGTGATAATGGATTTTCGCCAATTGATGATCTAGGAGCTGTAAGTCAAAATATGGGGTTGGCAGCTGAGAGTATTGGAATAGGAAGTTGTTGGATTGGATTTATCAATAAATTGTTTGAGAGTAGTGATAAAAAACATGAAGAATACGCAAAGTTATTAAAAATTCCAAATGGTTATATACTGCATCATGGGATAGTATTTGGATATCCAGCTAAAGAAAAATTAAAATCACAACTACGTAAGGGGAGTTTTAACAGGATAAAATAAAAGCAACGTGACGTTTTATCTTGATAATAAAAAATGGAGGTTAAATTATGAAGCATAAATTAAATAAAAAAGCTGTAAGGATAATAATTTTAATATCGGTAATATTTTTGATGTTTAATGTGATAAACTCAAAACAACCAAAGGAAGTAAGGGTAAAGGATTATATGCCAAATAAACCTATGGTTAAGATCTTTGATGGAGGGTTTGAAGGAGCTGGAAGTGTCGAAATAATAGATAAGATAAAGGGTGAATTTTATCAAAAGAAAATTTTGGATACAGCTACTATGGGAGCTGCAGTCTATCGTGTAAATAAAGATGGTTATAGGTTGGTATATAGAGAAGGAGAAACAGAAAAATTAAAAGATAATTATATAGATGAGAAATCAAACAATAATTTGATATTGCTCAGATCACCTATAAAAGAAGGTGTTTCTTGGATAAATGATGATAAATCTACATATAAGATCTTATCCGTAGATGAAAAGATAGAATTGATGGGAGAGGAGATAGAGGCAGTAAAATTAAGATATAGAAAGGATGAATCTGAATATCATATCTATTTTGCTCGTGGATTGGGGATAGTAGGAATAGAATCTGAAATGGGAAGCAGTAGATTGACAGATGTAAAGTATGATGTGGAAGATTATCTTTCAAAGTTAAAATTAAATGAGGAATAATGTATAAATATAATAATTAAGAGAGCAAAGAAAATAAAAATAGAATGCATATACTAAAGTATACAGATAAAAGATGATTAAAGAGAATTTAGAAAGATAGTAAAAATTTTAAAACTAGTCACGAATTACACGAAAAAAATCAAATTAAAAAATTAAATCAAATTATTAAATTTGTTATTGAAATAGTTTTATTTATTAAGAATGGTGTAATTCATGACAAAAAGGTTTTGACTTTGATTTTAGATAATTGGTTAGGTTAGTAATTTCAAAAAAATGGTGTAATATTTGTGACAAATAGGGATTTCTCAGATTGTTTAAGGCCAGTAAATATGATATACTGTTATGAAAATAAATAATATAGGGTGAATAAAATTGAATGGATTAATTAATGTAGATAAACCCAAAGGATATACTTCCTTTGATGTGATCAGGAAAATGAAAAGAATATTAAATATGAAAAAAATAGGACATACTGGGACTTTAGATCCACTGGCAACAGGGGTACTTGTAATCTGTCTTGGAAGAGCTACTAAACTAGCTAATGTTATAGAAGCTAAGGAAAAAACATATGTAGCTGACTTTATTTTAGGATCAAAAACAGACACCTACGATACTGAAGGGGAAGTTATAGACAGAAGTGATGTAAAAGTAACTGCTGAAGATGTAAAGAATATATTATCTAAATTTAGAGGGGAGATAAAACAGGTTCCTCCTATGTATTCTGCACTAAAAGTAAACGGGAAAAGACTCTATGAACTGGCTCGTGAAGGGGTAGTAATTGAAAGAAAAAGCAGAGATGTGGTAATATCAAAACTAGAGTTAGTGGAATTTGATGAGGAAACACAGATAGGGAAACTTTACTGTGAGGTATCTAAGGGAACTTATATCAGATCATTAATATTTGATATGGGAGAGGAACTCGCGACCTATGCACATATGAATGGACTCAGAAGAACTCAAGTAGGAGAATATCTTGTAGAAGATGGATTTACTATTGAAAAGATGGAAGAGATGGGAGAAAATGGAGATCTATCTTTCGTAACTAGTGTAGAAGATAGCTTTGACTTTGAAAAAGTAGAAATAAAAGATGAAAAACAAATAAAATTATTTTTAAATGGAAATACAGTGATATGCCAAAAACCAAATGACAGATATAGAATCTATATAGATAAAGAATTTGTTGGTTTAGGAGAAGTTATTGATGAGAGATTAAAAGGCTGGAAAGTATTTTAGATAAAACTTGTGAGGTGAAAGAATGAAATTGATAAAAGCAATGAGAGGAACTAGAGATATTTATGATGTAGAAGCTTTAAAATTTAACTTTATAGAAGATACGGCAAAAGAGTTATTAGAAAACTATGGTTTTGGTAGAATGATAACTCCTACATTTGAATCTACAGACTTATTCAAAAGAGGGATAGGAGAGGGAACAGATATCGTAGATAAGGAGATGTATACATTCTCTGATCGTGGAGATAGAAGTATTACTCTAAGACCAGAAGGAACAGCTCCAGTCGTAAGATCATATTTAGAAAATAAAACCTATGGAAAAGAAGATCTGACTAAATATTATTATATAAATAATATGTTCAGATATGAGAGACCACAGGCAGGAAGATATAGAGAATTTTATCAAGTAGGTGTAGAAATACTAGGGAATGCATCACCTATGGCAGATGCAGAAGTAATATCTATGGGATATAGACTTATGGAAAAATTAGGTATAGAAGATCTAAAAGTTAACATAAACTCTGTAGGAGGAAATGAGACAAGAGCAAAATATAGAGATATTTTAGTAGATTATCTTACTCCTAAAAAAGATGGACTATGTGCTGACTGCCAAACTAGATACGAAGCTAACCCCCTTAGAGTTTTAGACTGTAAAAACAAAGGATGTCAAGAACTAACAGTAGATGCTCCAATGTTACCTGATAACTTAAATGCTGAAGAAAAAGAACACTACGACACTGTAAAAGAGTATTTAGACATGTTTGGTGTGGAATATATAGAAAACCCAAGATTAGTTAGAGGATTAGATTATTACTCAAGTACAGTATTTGAAATTATAACTGAAAAATTAGGATCTCAAGGAACTGTCCTAGGTGGCGGAAGATATGATAACTTAATCAAGCAATTAGGGGATAAAGAAGTTCCAGCAGTAGGATTTGGATCAGGCCTAGATAGACTTATGATGTTATTAGGAGAAGATAAAGTAGTAAACACTCCTGATGTATATGTAAGCTGGATGGGAGAAGAGAATATAGACTATGCATTCTTAGTGGCTAATAAACTAAGAGATAATGGTGTAAAAGTTTATATTGAATATGCACCAAAGTCTGCTAATGCTCATAGAAAAAAAGCATTTAAATTAGGAGCTAAAAGAGAATTAATTATAGATACTGAGTCAAAAACCAATAAAACATTAGGGTTAAAAGAATTAAGTAGTAGAGATGTAGAAGTAGTGAAATTTGAGGAATTGTTAGAGAAAATAAAGTAAACTTTTCTTCTGAAGTCTCTCCCTCACAGGGAGAGAGGAAGTAAATAATATAAAGTGGTAGCTTTAATTGAATATTAGTAAATGAAACCAAAGTTAAAATAAGTGAGAATACTATGACAAAAAAAGAAGCATCAATTATTATTAATAAAGATTTAAATGAAAATAGATTAAAACCTTTTGGAAATGGAAATGTTAAGTGGGCAAACAAGTCCAAGGGTATAAAAAATGTCTATTGGATAAATGTTCATAAAGATGAAAGGCTCAAAAATGAATTTCATTTTATTTTAAATGATGAAGATAAGCAAATTCTTACGCATTTGATTATTCCACCTGAAACTTTTTTAAAAACAAAATATCCGGAGAGATTAGATAAAACTAATGATAAAATGAAAATAGATATAGAGCTGTCATATGATAATTTTAATTATTTAAAAGATATAAAAAGTGGTGGACCAAAGCTTAATTTTTTAAAGTATGTGTCAAAAACATATAATTATTAAAATATCCAGAGCTTACTTGTTAATTCTTTGGTTTCTTTTTCGAAGAGAAACCATAAAAAAGAAGAGTAAAGGAAGTTCTAAGGGTTCCGCCCTTAACTGGCACTGTTTCTTTTGATGAGCAAAAGAAATAGTGGAAAGAAAAGCTCACCTTTTCAAAATGATGTTATAGGGTAAGTCAAAGATAATTACGTCTTTTTACAGCTACAGTCCTCGTTTCACTGTGGAACTTATTCTGTTGTACGACTTAGTAGGATATCTACTGTGAGGTAGGGTAACATCTAGAAAAGGGAAATAAATTATTAGAAATTCGTGACAAAAAAAAGATTTTAAAGTTAGACTGTAATATACGTCAATAAATAAAAATATTTTATATAAATAGAGGTGTAAGAATGAATATGTACAGAACCCATAAATTGGGAGAATTAAGAGCAGAAAATATCGGTGAAGTAGTAACTTTATCTGGTTGGGTAGCAACTAAAAGAGACTTAGGAGGATTAACTTTTATCGACCTTAGAGACAGAGGGGGAGTAACTCAAATAGTAGTTCCTCAAGATGCTGCAGAAGAGATGAAAGAAATAATATCTAAAGTTAGAAGTGAATATGTAATCAAAGTAACTGGAGAAGTAAAGGAAAGATTTTCTAAAAACGCTAGAATGGCTACTGGAGATGTAGAAGTATTTATCACAAATATAGAAGTATTAAATTCAGCAGAAGTATTACCATTTGAAATATCAGACGATGCTAATGTAAATGAAAATTTAAGATTAAAATATAGATACTTAGATATCAGAAGACCTGCTATGATGAACAATATCAGAAAAAGACACGATATGATGATGGCTATTAGAAGATTCATGGACGATAGTGAATTTATTGAAATAGATACTCCTCTATTAACTAGATCAACTCCTGAAGGAGCTAGAGACTTCTTGGTACCAAGTAGAATGAATAAAGGTAAATTTCATGCATTACCTCAATCACCACAATTATTCAAGCAATTATTAATGATTGGTGGAGTAGAAAAGTATTTCCAAATTGCTAAATGTTTTAGAGATGAAGATCTAAGAGCAGATAGACAATTAGAATTTTTACAATTAGACATAGAGATGTCATTTGTAACAATGGATGATGTTATGGAATATGTAGAAGGATTATGTAAGAAAGTATTCACTAGAGTAACTGGTGAAGAAGCTAACTATTCATTTGAAAAAATGCCATACCATGAGGCTATGAGCAGATTTGGTTCTGACAAACCTGATGTTAGATTTGGAGTAGAATTAAAAGATTTAACTTCTATAATGAAAGATTGTGGATTTAAGGCGTTCTCTGGAACTGCTAATGCAGGTGGAATAGTGAATGCCATCGTAGCACCAGGACAAGCGACTAACTTCTCTAGAAAAGTTTTAGGAGATTTAGAAACTTATGCAAAAACTTATTTTGGGGCTAAAGGTTTAGCTTGGATCAAAGTAACTGAAGAGGGAGTAAACTCTCCAATCGCTAAATTCTTCTCTGAAGAAGAAATGGCGCAAATCTTAGAGACTACAGGAGCAAAAGTAGGAGACGTAATATTAATCCTAGCTGATAAAGCAAAAGTAGTTTATGGAGGATTAGGAGCACTTAGATTAAAATTAGGAAATGAATTAGGATTAATCAATAAAGATAGTCATAAATTCCTATGGGTAGTAGACTTCCCTATGTTTGAGTGGAGTGAAGATGAAGAAAGATACAAAGCTCAACATCACCCATTTACATCTATCAAAGAAGAGGACATGGAGATGTTCTTAGCTGGAGACCAAATGGATAAAGTAAGAACTAATTCTTATGATATCATCTTAAATGGTTTTGAAATTGGTGGAGGAAGTATTAGAATCCATGATAGAAAAGTACAAAAAGTTGTATTTGAACAATTAGGATTAACTGAAGCTGAGATCAAAGAGAAATTTGGTTTCTTCGTAGAAGCATTTAAATATGGTGCTCCTCCTCATGGCGGATTAGCATTTGGTGTGGACAGATGGTTAATGGCAATGTTAAAGCAAGATTCTATAAGAGATGTAATTCCATTTCCAGTAACTAATAAAGGGCAATGTCTATTGACTGAAGCTCCTGGAAATGTAGATATAGATCAATTAGAAGAGTTATCATTAACTAGTACTTATGAAGAAGCAACTAAGTAACGCCCTCTAAATCTCCCTCTTTATAAAAGGGGGAGACTTGGAAAAAAATAAAATTTTAGGAGTGGTGAAAACCACTCCTTTTTATATAGATTCATACCTCACCTCTGGCTCCTCTCTGACATTTAAAAATTCATTTTTACTTACAAGTAATTTTTAATATGTGTCAATTAAATAGGGTACTTTTAGAGAGACGAAATAAGGGTGTGTTAAATCTGTGTCAAAAAGCTTTGCATATTATTGATTATAACCTCACATTGCCTTTTTTAGAGTTCTTTTATATGCTATAATTATCTGGAAGAATTAAAAGAAATTAGGAGGAGTAAATGAGAAGAAATTTGATGATGGTGATACTTGCAGCTTTAATGAATGTTTCTGCTATGGCAGTTGATATAGCAGGAGTAGATGTAAAAGAAACTTTGGTTGTTGCAAATAAAAAAATGATATTAAATGGTGCAGGAATCAGGAAAAAATTCTTTTTTAAACTCTATGTGGGGTCATTGTATTTACCGGAAAAAACAATGGATGCTGAGGCTATTGTAGATGGAAATGAGAATATGACTATTGAATTAAATATCATATCTAAATTAATTACCAGTGCTAAGTTAAAAGAAGCTTTAGAGGAAGGATTTGCCACTGTAGAAGATAAAAGAATGAAATTGATTAAGGAAAAATTAAAAAATTTTACTGGTATATTTGAAAATGGAGAAGTTAAAAATGGGGATGTATTTACTTTTAATTATATAGATGGAAATATAGAAACATATAAAAATGAAAAACATCTTTTGACTACAGAAGGGTATGAATTTAAAAAAGCCTTATTTGGTATTTGGCTAGGAGATAGAGCTATAGATAAAGATCTGAAAGCAGAGATGTTGGGGAAATATTAAATCAAAGAATGCTGGTTTCGTAAAAACTTTATGTTTGTTATAGTTATAGGAGGGGAAAAGTGAAAAAAATAAATTTTGGAATAATTGGAACTGGAAGAATCGCTCAACAGTTTATAAATGAGGCTCAAAAAAATGAAAAAATAGATGTAGTTGGGATATGTGCCAGAAATTTTGAGAAGACCGTAGATATAGCAAAAGAATATAATATTGATAAAGCTTATGAAAGTAGCAGTGATATGCTAAAGGATAAAGATATAGATGCGGTTTATATTGCTACTATGCATCCGACACATTTTGCCTATACTATGAAAGCTCTAGATGCAGGGAAGCATGTATTGTGTGAAAAGCCAGCAGTATTAAAGAAAGAGGAGTTAGAAGAGGTGATTAAATTAGCTAAAGAGAGAAAACTTCTATTCATGGAAGCTATGGTCGTTGGATTCAACCCCCTTTATAAACAGATGAAAGATTTGATTGAAAGCGGCCAAATAGGGACTGTAGTCCATGTAGAATCGTCTTTTGGGAGTAGGAGTACTAAAGTTCATAAACATAATCCTAAACAGGCAGGAGGGGCTCTCTATGATATAGGGATCTATAATGTATTTTTCTTGACTGATCTATTGGGAATTCCCACTGATATGGATGTCAGGGCAAGGAAGAATGTCTGGGGAATAGAGGGCAGTGTAACAGGACTCTTTGAATATGGGGAAGGAGTTACTGGTAGTTTTTACGCTACTATGGACTCTATCTCTGGAAATAGTGCCAAAATAATAGGAACAGAGGGAATGATAGAGATTCCTGATAGTTGGACTGTGGCTGAAAAATTTGTTTTAAAGAAATTAGGAGAAGACGATAGAAAATTTGAGAAAAAAGAAGAAAAGTGGCTAGGGTATGAGATGAATTCCTTTGTAGAGAGTATCTTAAATAGAAAGACTGAAAACGAAATTATGACTTTTGAAAAATCCCTGAACTTACATAAAACTATAGACATGGTAAAAAAGAAATTAGGATTTAAATATGAAAATTTAGAAATAGAAATGAACTAGGAGGAGAGATGGCAGGAATAAAATTTGAGATAGAAGAAAAATTAGGAGTATTAAGTGAAAGAAAGGGTTGGACTAAGGAGTTGAATTTAGTTTCATGGAATAATAGAAAGGCCAAAGCAGATATTAGAGAATGGGATGAAACTCATGAAAAGATGGGAAAAGGAATAACCCTTTCATGGGAAGAATTGGTAGAATTAAAGAAAATCTTGAATGATATGGATTTATAAAAGATAAAACTGATATAAGTTGAGAAGAACGGTATTTTACTGTTCTTTTTTCAATTGAAACCAAAAGTCTATGTTACAATGAAGAAAAATAAAGTCAAATTTGAGGTGAAAAATGGTTTTTAAATATATTTGTGCTGAGATTATTGGAGGAATTATAGGTTTGATAATAGGCATTTTAGGTCTTATGATCGGAGGGAGAGAGATTTTTTGGAATAAATATTTTTGGGGTATAATATTTGTAATATCTGTAGGAGCAGGATTAGGTTTTTTAAAGATAATAACCTAATTGGAGGATAGAGTGGATAAGGTGTAAATCCCTTGCTCTAGATTTTATGTTGGATTCATGATAAAATTACTCTAAATGTTTAATAGTATTTAGTGTGTATTTAAAGAGAAAAATTAGTATATAGGAGATAAATTTTTATGAGTATTTTAGATGTAAGTAGAGTAAGTCATGGATATGGTGCAAGAACAATTCTAGAGGATGCTTCTTTTAGATTGTTAAAAGGAGAGCACGTTGGACTGATAGGAGCTAATGGAGAAGGGAAGTCGACTTTCCTGAACATAATAACAGGTAAGCTTATGCCTGATGAAGGAAAGGTAGAGTGGTGTAACCATATTACCACAGGATATTTGGATCAGCACAGTAGCTTAGAGAAAGGGAAAACTATCAGAGATATCTTAAAGTCTGCTTTTGCTCCTATGTTTAAGCTAGAAAAAGAAATTATGGAACTCTACGAAAAAATGGGGACTTGTAATGAGGTTGAGATGGAGATGATATTAGAAGAGGTAGGAGATATCCAAAGTATCTTGGATAGTTCTGAATTTTATAATTTAGATTCTAAAATAGAATCTTATGCATCTGGATTGGGATTGATGGACATAGGATTAGAAAAAGATGTATCGGAGTTATCAGGTGGTCAGAGAGCTAAAATTTTATTAGCTAAAGTCTTACTTGAAAACCCTATGATTTTGATATTAGATGAACCTACTAACTTTTTAGATGAGGATCATATTATCTGGTTAAAAAACTTTTTACAAAATTATGAAAATGCATTTATTTTGGTATCTCATGATATTCCATTTTTGAGTGATGTAACTAATGTAATCTATCATATTGAGAAAGCAGAACTAAATAGGTATACAGGTGGATATCATCAATTTTTAGAGATGTATGAGTTGAAAAAACGTCAAATAGAGCAAGCTTATAAGAAACAGCAAAAAGAAATAGCACATTTAGAGGATTTTGTAGCACGTAATAAAGCTAGAATAGCAACTACTAACATGGCTAAGAGTAGACAAAAGAAATTAGATAAAATGGATGTAATAACTATAGAGCGGGATAAACCAAAACCACAATTTTATTTTAAAACTGCAAGAACTCCATCAAGGGAAGTAATTACAGTAAAAGATCTGGTAATAGGATACAATGAACCATTAACTCGAAAGTTAAATTTTACTATAGAAAGAAACCAAAAGATTGCAATCAAAGGAGTAAACGGGCTAGGGAAATCTACCCTGATAAACACAATTTTGAGAAAAATAAAAGCTATCTCTGGGGAGATAGAGCATGGTCAATTTTTAGAAGTGGGATATTTTAAGCAAGAGGAAGATAGTAGTGGAAAGACTGCTTTAGACGAATTTTGGGATGAGTTTCCATCGCTAACTAATGGAGAGGTAAGATCTGCTTTAGCTAAATGTGGTTTGACTAAAGATCATATTGGGACGAAGATGAGAGCTCTGTCTGGAGGAGAAAATGCAAAAGTAAGGCTAGGAAAGATTATGAATCATGAGATTAATTTTTTAGTGTTGGATGAGCCAACAAATCATTTGGATATAGATGCTAAAGATGAATTGAAAAGAGCCATAAAAGAATTTAAGGGAACTGTGTTTATAGTAAGTCATGAACCTGATTTTTATATGGATATAGTAACGGATGTTTGGAATGTTGAGGACTGGACAACAAAGATTATATAAATAAAAAAAAGGAAATCCAATTGGATTTCCTTTTTAAATTTACTTATTTATTTTCATCTTTCATTGCTATTTTTAAACAAACAGCAAATCCGCCCCAAAGTAGGGTCATGCTGCAAACAGCAACAATGATAGCACTAGTACTCATATAAATACCTCCTAATTATTGTTTAAATAATGTTTTTATTAATCTAATTCTAACTCAAGTTCTTCACCCATAGGTTCATTGTATATTTTGTCTTCAAATTCTTGAGACCCTTTTCTCTTTGTCAGAATAAATGCTCCAATTGTCATTATTATCATAACTCCTAGACCATAAACTCCTAATGCAGTTAAAGAATAGCCACCATATGGAGCAGCGAATTCACCTTTTACTTTAAGTACTAACATAATCACTAAAATAAATGAAGTTCCTTTGATTGCCCAAACCCACCATTTTCCAACTTTGAAATCAGATAATTCATTGACATAAGTTCTAACACTCTCAAGATTAAATATCCAACCTAAGATAACTAATTCTAAAATACCTGCAATAACTATTCCGTATTGATTGGTAGCGTAGTCTACGATATCTAATACGTATAATCCACCTTTAGTAGCAACTAATAGTGATAAAGTTCCAGCAGCAAGTGTAAATCTGTTTAAAGCTTGTGTTCTAGTCACTTTAAACTTATCAGAGATAGCAGCTACTACTGCTTCCATGATAGACATAGATGACGATAATCCTGCAAAGATAAGAGTAGAAAAGAATATTGCACCAATTAATCCATTCATTCCTGGTAACTGATTGATAGCTTCTGGGAATACGATAAATGCAAGTCCTACACCGGCAGTAGAAACTTCAGCTACACTGACACCTTGAGCTTGAGCCATAAATCCTAAGATAGAGAATACTCCAATACCAGAGATTAAACTAAAACTACAGTTTCCTAAACCAGTCATGAAGGCGTTGTTGATAATATCTGATTTTCTAGGTAGGTAACTTGCATAAGCAATAATGATAGAAAAACAAATACTAAGTGAGTAAAAAATTTGTCCGTATGCAGCCAACCATACTTTCGGGTCAGTTAATTTAGAAAAATCAGGGGTGAAGAAATAATTTAATCCATCCATAGCACCAGGAAGGGTAACTCCTCTAACAACGATAACTAATAGTGCAACAACTAAAAGTGGCATAAATATTTTGTTTGCTCTTTCTAAACCATTTTTTACACCCATTCTAAGAACACTATAGTTTATTGCCCACACTACTAGTACTGGAGCTGCGACTTTGAGGTTTAATCCGCCTAGATTCATAGGAGAATCGGTTAATTGTAAATAGTCGTTGAATAAAAACGCCTTTGTATCTATACCCCATGCACCTGTGAAAGCGAAGAAAAGGTAACTGAATGACCATCCGATAATGACTACATAGTATGTAGCTATAAAGAATGTAATAAATGTTTGAAA